>Ga0155570_108_pt3 | contig 3162 bp, 2 predicted proteins | sample RifCSPhighO2_12_FD_107227 | JGI IMG/M metagenome (GOLD analysis project Ga0155570, IMG submission 107227) | Candidatus Kaiserbacteria bacterium RIFCSPHIGHO2_12_FULL_54_16 | reverse complement strand
GGGCGCACCGCTCCAGCTCTTTAAATGCGAAATCCTCCAGCTCTTCTCTAGGTTGAATGCCCTGCCTGAAACATGGCCACGGGAGAAATCCCGAGTAGTACATCGCTTCTTCCCCCTGTACAATGAGCGGGACAACCCCTACTGCTTTCTCGTCCTCATATACGAAAAAAGAATGGTCCTTGGCCTTGAATTTTTCTCCCGCGCAGAGATTGAACTCGTGCGCGAGCCACGTGTGCCAGATCCACCCGTCTCGTGAAGCATCCGCTATCTCCTGCCAGAGCTCGGGTGCCCGAGCCACATCTCCTATATTGACCGTCTGTATATTCATATTTGTCTGTGTGTGAGTCGCCTAATGAGTTCTACTATACGTTCTGAAGCTCTGCCATCAAAGGAATACCCTTCAAGGAAACGCTCCTGGCGTACCAGAAGTTCTTCGCGGTACAGCGGGTCCGCGAAAATACGCGTGGCGGTATCAACAAGCTCCCTCGTCGTACGAACAAACGGTAACGTGTGCGCATATACCTGCGCATCGTACGTGTCAAAGACTTTCCACCCATAGAGAATGAGGGGTGTGTGCGCCAGCATCGCCTGGTGAACGATCGTGGACCTGCCGCACACAGTCGCATCACTCGCGCACAAGAGCGCGAAAATGTCTTCAGTACCGGTTACTGCGTAGTCAGCGCGGAATAGTCTCTTGAGATACTCTCGCGTACTACCGACGAACCTGTAATTGCGGCACTTGAATAATACCTGCATGTCGGGAACCGCGTTCTGCACCGCCTGAACTGCTTCAAAGAATTTGGCGAGCTGATAGGAATCAAAGTGAAACAGATTGGGAGCGGAGTACGGCACGGCAACGAGCATGACCGGACGCGTGGCATCTAGTCCGCACTGTGTGAGTAATTGCTTCCCTTTTCCGCGCGCTCTGGCACGCTCGCCCACATACCGGTCAAAACGCGTAGAGCCTACCGGAATGAGCCGGTCGCGCGCGCGGCCCATGCGTTCGTGCCACGAGTCGGTGTCCGTACCGAACGTCGCGAGATACTCGGTCTCAACGCGAGAATACACCACGCGAGGGTCAATATAGGCTGACGAATGTTGGAGCTCTAGAGAGGGTATTTTGAGTTGTGCGGCGACGCGCGCCATGAGGAAGAAGTGGTGGCGTCGACCGCCGACAGATGCCAGTTGGAGTACGATATCCGGTTTTTCCTCTTTCATGATGCGATGCAGAGCGTCTATATCGGCGATAACCCGCGGTGCATAGGTTATGAGATACTCAAATGCTTCCAGCACAGGGCTCCAATCAAGTTCTCCCCGCACGCTGGCGAGATATTCTGCGACCTCTTTTTTGGCTGTTTCCCATTGCTCCGCAAAGCCGTCCGTGGCTTTAATCGCTTTGTCCATTTCCGCGCGGCGTATCACATCGTTTGGATGCCGCGTGCGGATGCGGTGCGCGAGCAGTTGCCGCCACGGTATGTGGCCTAATTCTTCGCTCTCCATAAGGACGAGTTCTATATCGTCCATCTGCTCCATGACAGGCCCGATATGCGACCAGTACTCGCTTGCGTATATCTTGATACCACGATGCGGTAGGAAACCTATTATCACGCCGTATACCCGCACGAGTAGCGATTTCCACACATTCGCGAGGCGTGGGCGCGCATGCGACGCTGCGGGTTTGCTGAGAATGTTAAAGGACAGGCCGGTCATACGCGCCGCGTCTGTGACCGCCCGTTGTTCAAAGGAAATGAGGCAGTCATCGGTCAGCGCGCCTTCTATAGGACGGGCCGGAATAGAGAATCGCGCATTCGGATACGCCCTTGCGAGAGCCGTGTATATCCGCACGTAATACAACAGTTTGGTTAGGTACGCTTCCGCCACTATAGGTTCCACGACTTCACCGACTCGGATATCGCGGTACTGAAAAAATTTCATAGCGGGCAGGCGGTACCACTCACGTGCAATATCTTGGGCGAGTAGCCACCATGCCTCTTCTCCCGTTTCTGCATCTACAACGTCTCTAAGCGAGATACAAGAAATGTTCTTTTTCTTAAGCTCCTGCTCAACTAAAAAATCGAGGCAGACCACCTTTCCGCCGCGCGCCGCTCGCGCACAAGCCTCTTCAATATGCCATGGTTCATACGCGATAAAGAGTTCGTTGTGGTCGGTCATGGCGAAGGGCGCCTGTTCTGTCCGCGCGCAAGCCGCTCAATGAGCTCCACAATGCGCCCCGAAGCTCCGCCGTCGAACAGGTGGAACTGTTTAATCGCTTTATTCGCGCGCTCGGCGAGGCGTGTGCGCAGAGCGGTGTCGCCAGCGAGCGAGCGGAATGCCTCTTCAAGCTCTTCCTGCGTATACGCAGTGAGAAGGCCTCCTGCCTCTGCATATCGCGTGAAGTGATAGCGGATCATGGCCTCTTCTCGGGGCTCGCCGCTATACACAATGGTCGGCTTACCGAACTTGAGCGCTTCGAGAACCGTCGTTGAGTAGTAGGAGGCGACTACATCGGTAGAATCAAACAGTTCTGGAAATGATTCGTACTGGGCAATGGTATGCGGTACGCGAGCAAATATTCGCTCGATGGTAGAAAGATAAAACTGTTCATGAGCAGAGCCGGGGCGCAATTTGATGACCACAGAACTGCCTGGAACCTTCTCAAGCGCTCGGGCAAGCGCGAGATAATAGTCCTCCAAGTCATACTCGTCTTGAGCGCTTTCAACACCGACGAGGGTCCCTATGCACAACACGGCCATACCTTTCCTCCCTTCCGAGCGGTCCGTCGCGCTCGGGTCGGCCGCTTTTTGATAACTGTCAAAGCGAGGTGAGCCGACAATAGGGATTCTTTCGCGGGGATATCCAACTGCAACAAATTCGTCTTGGACCACCGGCCCGTACACTGCGATATATTCTGCACTGTGCCGTTTACTATACGAGCCGGGACCGAGGTTCTCCAGTCCGTGCTGGAGTTCTAACGAAGGAATACCGCAGGCGCGAGCAACTTGAGCCAAGATATCAAAGTGGGTCTGGAGGCTCACACTCGCGCGCAGAAACACGACGTCAGGCGTGAGCCTGTCAAGCATCGCGTATGCGCCGTCAATATCGCGGAGCGTCTGCGGTACAACGTTTTCACGTAACCCATCAAACGCTTCTATCATGAGCGGA
>Ga0155570_115_pt1 | contig 3690 bp, 4 predicted proteins | sample RifCSPhighO2_12_FD_107227 | JGI IMG/M metagenome (GOLD analysis project Ga0155570, IMG submission 107227) | Candidatus Kaiserbacteria bacterium RIFCSPHIGHO2_12_FULL_54_16 | reverse complement strand
AAGCCCTTCGACGTAGCCAAGGAGATGGTCCGTGTCACAAAGCCTGGTGGTCGCATTGTGATGGGCAACTGGATCCCAAACGATACAACTTCATTTGTGTCGCAGCTGTTGAAGATAAGCTCATCGTTTATGCCGCCCCATCCTGAAGGATTCGTCAGTCCAATGACGTGGGGCGTGGATGCTCACATCATCGAGCGTTTTGGCCAGGCCGGCGTGCCCAAGGAAAAAATATCCATGGTCAAAGACACATACTCCTTTATAGCGCCTGACAAAAGCCCAACACAATTCATCGAATTATTGGAACGATTCTATGGCCCAACAATGAACGCATACGAGGCGGCTCAAAAGAGCGGAAAAGTGGAAGAGCTCCACAGCCAGCTTTTGGAACTGGCGAAAGCACAGAATAAGAGCACGGACGGCAGCACTTCAATACCTGCTACCTTCTTGCGAGTGACTGTTAACCTTTGAGTTGATGCTTGGCCTCTGTTTTGAATTAAAAGAATTTGCCGTCACATCTTACGCCACTCCTTCACATAAAGTTACGGAAGTGTGCAGCAAGGATTCGGAGTGCAAAGCAAACCCCAGTAGCAGAAACTTCGTTTTGCTACGGGGCAGGGAAAAACTTGCTTGTCCGCCATAGCCCAATGGGCGAAGGCGGAAAATCGTCTCCCAGTAGTAGTCCCGCCACGGCGGGACACTACGGGGCATGCTTTCCGCTCCGGTTCGGATATTTTCAAACAGACACCGAATTGGTATCGTGTGCGAGAAATGATCGGCTGACCCCGATTTTTGTTTTTGAGAAACGCGTTGAATTCTTACGGTTTTATATGATACGCTCACTTTATGTCAGAAATGCCACCAAAAAGAGTAGAGAACAGTGAGGGCGCGGAAAGACCACCGCTCTACCGAACAATAGCACGGGAAGTGCTTGAGACGCGCGAGGATTGTTCGAGTATTGAACGCGTTATCGAATGCAACGGATTACATCACAGGCGCTGTGTCGATAAAGTGTTTTATAACGAAAGGGGAGAAATAACATTTGCTGATCAGCTATCTCGAGAGGAATTGGGATCGTGTGGCGGAAATCATCCCTGAAGAGTATTGACTCGAATATCGTCCACGCAAGCAAAACATAAAAATGATTTGACAAAAGCGCCGAAAGGCGCTTTTGTTGGTTTAGAATCTTTTGGCCAAGGAGGCAGTAATGGCGAATCCGTTGAAGACGCTCCAAGAATCGGTGATCAAGAATTTTGAGAACGGAGCGAAAGGGTCGGTTGTCCCGACTTTTCATGTCGGAGTTGATTCGTTCTTCGCTGGCACCAAAGGCGATCTTCCGGCCGAGAAAATGGTTCTTTTGAAGGGCGATCTTGCAAAAATCGCAAAAGCCATGGCTGAAGGAATGGAGCTTACCGTCGGTACTGTCACGGTGAGTGTGCCGGTCCATGCAACTGGCTATTCATCGCTCTTCGGTGTCCCCGTAGAGAAGGACGCAGCAGGGACGCTCCTCGGAGGTCTTCTCCAATTAATGGAGCAATGCGAAATGGCACTTCTACTCGGCTGCGGCTTCGGGAAGTTCTCGGCCTCAAGCGAGGCGATCAAGCGCGCGCATGATCAGCTTCGTGCTCGCCCGGAGACCATCCACATTCCGTTTTTGGGAAAGACCATGGAGTTTCAGATCTTTTCCTTTGACTCGAACAACAATCCGAAACATGGCCTGCTCGTAGATGGTATGTGGTCTCCCTATCGAGCTTTGGGGATTGTAAGAGCTGTTGACCGCAGTATTATCCTCGCGTTCCAGGCGAAGATGGACTACGGAAGTGGTCGATGGGATCTGGAGCGTTTCGACGTTTCGTTTCTCACGGAGCTTGCCGAGAAGTCATCACTCTTTGCAGACGCCTATCTCAAGGTTGTCGGAAACGCGTTCAACCCGACTGTCATCAATGAGATAGATTCTGATACGATCGCTGCGCTTAAGGCATCGCCGTTCTTTCAGCAAATTCTGAATCGCGTATGCAGCCGTTGGATACATTGAACTAGATGCGCGGTGTAAAGTTTGAAGTCAACGCAAACCATGGACGGCGGGGAGTTTCCTACCGTCCTTTTTTTGTGTGTGAAAAATTGAAAAAATATGAGTTTTCTGCTATTCTTTATGATGGGTTCGCGACTCGAAGATATGCCCAGTAATACAACCCCGCACTAAAGCAAAGCTTAGTGCGGGACTCCGCTCCCTACGGTCGCTCCGCTTCGTATCATAATCGCCGAAGCGAAGTCCCGTAGTGAACCAGCGGGTTCTACTACTGGGATTGATATACTGGGTATGGATATTTCTCTGCAAATACAACTTTTTATTGTTTTCGGAGTTTTTGTTCTTGGCACAATTGCGGGAGTGGTGGTTTTGTCTCGGCATGAAAAGAAATTAAAAACGCTTTTCGGAGGCGCGGGCGAGACCGAAGACGATATTCGCCGGAACGTTGTTCGGCGCACCGCGTGGCTTGAGGCAAAAAACGAAGAGTTTGAGAGGCGAATTGAGCCCTTGGAAGCGATCTCGAGATTGAGCGTACAGAAAGTCGGATTTTTGAGATTTAATCCGTTTCAGGATACCGGCGGGGACAATAGTTTTGCGTTGGCACTTCTTGACCGGGAAAACAACGGAGTAATTCTTTCTTCGTTTTATACCCGCGAGGGTGTGCGGATCTACGCAAAGCAGATTGAAAACGGCGCTTCGCGTGCCGCCCTTTCCGGTGAAGAGAAAAAAGTGCTCGAGGAAGCGCTCAACCGAAGCACGAAATTCGAAGCACGAAATTCGAAGTAATGACTAAAATCAAAAATTCAAAATATAAAACACGTTTTTCCGTTTCGGATTTCGATATTCGGATTTCGAATTTTACTGATGCAATATGAATAAGAAAACTGAAAATAGTACAGGCGAAAAAGGCACCGCACGTCCCCCTATTGTGGTAGTGATGGGCCATATTGACCATGGAAAGACGACGATTCTCGATTGGTTCCGGAAAACGAAAGTTGCGGAAAAGGAATCCGGCGGCATTACCCAGCATATCGGCGCATACATTGTCGAGCACGAGTCGGAAAAAACCGGGGACAAGCGGCGCATTACGTTCATTGACACTCCGGGCCACGAAGCGTTTTCAAAGCTCCGATCGCGCGGGGCGCGCGTCGCGGATATCGCGGTCTTGGTTGTTGCCGCGGAAGAAGGAATAAAGCCCCAGACAAAAGAGGCGCTTGATATTATCCGGAAGGCCGAGCTTCCGTTTGTTGTTGCAATTAATAAAATTGATAGGCCCGAAGCAAATCCCGAACGAGTGAAGCAAGAGCTCGCAGGCGAAGACGTGCTCGTCGAGACATACGGAGGCCAGATTCCTTCTGTTGAGGTAAGCGCAAAAACAGGAAAAAATATGGACGGTCTTCTTGAAATGATTCTTCTCTTGTCTGATCTCGAGCATCTCTCCGCTGACCCCAAAAAGCCGGCAGAAGGGATTGTGATTGAGGCGCACCGCGATCCGAAGCGCGGCATTACCGCGACTCTTCTTGTCCAGGACGGCACAGTCCGTTCGGGCGACCATATCGTCATCGGCTGCTCCGCAGAGAGCGTGAAAGTTTTTGAAAATTTTGCCGGGCATACGATTCGCGAGGCAGGACCGTCCTCTCCGGTGCTTGTTGCGGGGCTTAAGG
>Ga0155570_103_pt1 | contig 4820 bp, 6 predicted proteins | sample RifCSPhighO2_12_FD_107227 | JGI IMG/M metagenome (GOLD analysis project Ga0155570, IMG submission 107227) | Candidatus Kaiserbacteria bacterium RIFCSPHIGHO2_12_FULL_54_16 | reverse complement strand
ATCCGCCTCCGGCGGGGAGGACCAGCCGCTACTTATGACCTATGGAGATTCAGGCGAGACGGCCGCCGACATCGTGAACACCTCTTCAGAAGAGGAGTTGGCGAATATTATCTTTACCTACGGCGAGGAACGTTTCGCGCGCCCTATCGCGCGCGCAATCGTCGCGGCGCGCGCGAAGAGCCGCATCCTCACGACCGGCGCGCTCGTCGCCGCGATTACCGCAGGAACGCCGAAACGGTATCACGAAGGGAAGATTCATCCGGCAACCAAGACCTTTCAGGCGCTCCGTATCGCGGTCAATGACGAACTCGGCGCTCTGCGCGAGGGGCTTGCGGCCGCTCTCAACTCGCTCGCGCCCGGCGGGCGGCTCGCCGTCATTTCATTCCATAGTATTGAGGACCGCATCGTGAAGAATAACTTGCGCTCCGCGGCAGAGGCGGGACAGGGCATGCTCTCGCCTAAGAAGCCGATTGTGCCGACGCGTGCAGAAGTGCTTGCGAACCGCCGCGCGCGGAGCGCCAAACTGCGCGTGTTCAGGCGCTCCGCCGCCATCAACACAGAAATCAGTTCTCCGGTCCTTGTCCTTTCTTATGTTGCATAAAGTACGCCTCCACCTCTCATTTTCTCTCGTGTCGCTCTGCGTGGGCGCGACCGCTGTTCTCGCTGTCGCGTACATAGGCCTCATCGCCGTCGTTATGAGTTACGCGACGCTTACCGTTGAATTCTCGCAGTCGGTTAGGAACAACGAAGCGGCAGTCGCCGTGCTTGAATCAGAGTATCTCGCGAGTGTAGCGCGCATCACCCATACGGATTACGTTGCGGCCGGCTACGCTCTGCCCGCGACGAAGATATTCGTACCGGTGAAGAGCGTGACCGCGCTCCGTTAGTACGAGGGCCATGCGTCCCGTTAGAAATCACGAACACCGTGCATCCAAGATGGTTATGACGACAACTATTAATAGCACTAGCCGAGTGGGGTACGACGCAATGAGTGCGTTCGTGTTCTATTTCTAACGGGATGCGCTCCCAGTTTCGCGCCCGCATCCGCCTTATCTTGGTGTGCGTCGTCCTCGTCGCTCTTTTTATGTTCGCGCGGCTTTATTCCCTCCAGGTCATGCAGGGAGACGACTACGCGCAGAAGGCCGACCGGCAATTTGCTTCAGGCGGTAGCGGGCTCTTTGACCGCGGGTCAGTCTATTTCACCCGCAAGGACGGCACCCTCATCTCTGCCGCGACGCTCGCGACCGGCTTCCTCGTCGCGATAAATCCGCAGACGCTTCTTGACCCAGAAGCCGCCTATGTCGCGATAACCGCCATTTCTTCTTCTACCGTCAGCCACGACGCATTTGCCGCCGCGGCCGCGAAGAAGACACGGGTCTATATTGAAGTCGCACATCGCATCAGCGAGGAGAGAGGCCGAGCGCTCGCCGCACAAAAGATTCCCGGCGTGCAGGTGCTCCGCGAGCGTTGGCGCTATTATCCGGGCGGTCCGCTCGCCGCGCAAACCGTCGGTATCGTCTCCTACGGCTCGGGCGATATGCTCGTCGGCCAGACCGGGCTTGAAGCGATGTACGACGGCACGCTCTCTCGGTCGGGCGATGCTCTCTATAAAAACTTTTTCGCCGAACTTTTTTCAAACGTGGGGAATCTGTTTGTAGATGCGAGGGATGCGCGCGAGGGCGACATCGTGACGACTATTGAGCCGGAGGTGCAGACGCGCCTGTCCGATGACATGATGAAAGTGAATCTGCGCTACGGGAGCAAGGAGTCGGGCGGCATCATCATGATTCCTTCTACCGGAGCCATCATCGCGCTCACAAATTATCCCTGGTATGACGGGAACGATTTGCAGGATATCAACCCGAACATTCTCGGGAATCCGCTCATAGAACACATCTACGAATTCGGTTCTATTATGAAGCCGCTCACGATGGCGGCGGCGCTTGATGCGGGAGTCATTACTCCGCAGACAACGTATACCGACACGGGATGCATCGTCGTGAATAATTTTAAAATCTGCAACTGGGACCTCAAAGCGCGGGGCGCCATCCCCATGAACCAAATCATCGTGCAGTCGCTAAACATCGGTGCGGCGTGGGTCGCTACACAGCTGGGACAAGAGAAGTTCCGCGAATATTTCACCGCGCTGTTCGGGCAGAAGACGGGTATTGACCTGCCGAACGAAACGGGCGCCCTGCTTGGGAATCTGTCAAAGCCGCAACAGGTTGGATATGACACGGCGGCCTTCGGACAAGGCATTGCCATGACTCCGCTCCAGATGGTGCGCGCTCTGGGGGCGCTCGCCAACGGCGGCGCGATGGTACAGCCGCACCTCGTGAGCGCGATACGCCTCAATTCCGGCATAGAGCGGAAGCTGGACTGGAGCGCGGAGACTCCGGTATTCTCTGCCGAGGCCGCGCGCGCGACGGTCGAGATGATGAGCAAGCTCGTCGACACGGTGCTTGAGGGAGGGAAAGCGAAGATTCCTACCATGTCGGTAGCGGGGAAGACCGGCACGGCACAGCTCACCGACGGCCGGGGCGGCTATTCTACCGACCGCTTTTTCCACTCCTTCGTCGGCTTCTTTCCCGCGTATGACCCGCGTTTCATCATCTTGCTGTATACAAACGACCCCGAGGGCGTCAAATACGCATCAGAGACTCTTAACTCAACCTTTTTGGATTTGGTGCATTTCCTGATAAATTATTATGCAGTGCCTCCGGACCGCGGGCTCTCGACAGACTCGGGCGCCTCGCCGCGCACAACCACGCCGCAATGAATCCCGTTAGAAATCTCCTATGTATCACTCCACATTCACCATGACTCCCTTCTGCCTCATTATTCATAATTTTTAACGGGATGAAAAACATGTCAAAATTTATCGCCATCCGTGTGCTCGCTCTCGTGGCGCGCGCCGTCATACACAGATATCATCCGCGCATCGTGATGGTCACCGGCTCGGTGGGGAAGACCTCCACCAAGGACGCTGTCGCGGCCGTGTTCACCACGCGCTTTCTCGTGCGTTCAAGCGAGAAGAGCTTCAACAGCGAGTTTGGCGTACCCTTTACCATTCTTGGGGTCAAGAACCCGTGGGAAGACCCTCTCTCGTGGCTTGTGGTGATGAAGAGAACGCTCGCGCTCCTTCTATTGCCGAATCATTACCCGACGATGCTTGTGTTGGAGGTGGGCGCGGAGAAGCCGGGGGACCTCGCGCACATATTGGGGATTGTAACGCCGGATATGGTTGTGGTGACGCGGTTGCCCGAAGTCCCTGTGCACGTTGAGGCATACGCCTCGCCCGAAGAAGTGCGGGAAGAAGAGTTCTCGCCCGCGTACGCGCTCCCCGTCTCCGCCCCTCTCGTCATACCTGCCGATGACCATTACGCGCTCTCCATGGCGGCGCGTACGCCGGCGCGCATCATTTCATATGGAGAGAGCGACGGCGCGAACGTGCGTGTAAGCGACATCGGCTTCTGCGAGAGCGGGAAGAAGGTTGTCGGTATGCGGGCGACGGTTACCACGGGAGACGCGCGTGAGAATGTTACGGTGAAGGGTTCGGTCGGGACGACGCACCTCCTCCCCATCGCGGCCGCTATCGCGGCCGCGACCGCCTTTGACATCCCGCTCCCCGAGGCGTTTAAAGCGCTTGATACGTATGGGCCGCCGCCCGGCCGCTCGCGCCTCCTCGCAGGCAAGAACGGTTCGGTCATCATTGATGATTCTTACAACTCTTCGCCCGCGGCTATGGAAGAGGCGCTCGCGACACTGAAGGCATTCCCCGGCGCGAAGCGCCGCATCGCCGTCCTCGGCGATATGCTGGAACTGGGGCGTTATTCGGTATTGGAACACGAACGCATCGGCGCGCTCGTGAATGAATCGGCCGACGTCATCGCGACGGTCGGTATCCGCGCCCGTGCGTTCGCTTCCGCGCCGAAGGGCGCCGAAGTCATGCAATTTGATAATTCCCGCGCGGCCGCGCTCGCCCTCCCCGGCCTCGTTCGCGAGGGCGACGTTATCCTCGTCAAGGGTTCGCAGTCAATCCGCACCGAGCGCATCGTGGAAGCCCTCCTCGCCGACCCTGCCGACGTTTCTCTCCTCGTCCGCCAAGAACCCGAATGGAAACAGAAACTATGACTCTATACTACCACACTCGAACCTATTTCGCCCAACATCCCTAACTCTCTCGCCCGCTCGCTTTGCACTCGACAGTACGACGAGGCGTCGACTCGCGGGCTCGCCGCCGCGGACGGCGGCCCCGGATATCGGAGACGACTTCCGATGAATAAAAACGAACCCCGCCGGAGGCGGGGTCTGGGGTGGGACGCTCGGCAACTACTTCGCACCGAGCTTCGCCCCGTTGAACTTCTTCAGCGCGAGAATTTTCTCCGCGCAACTCTCGCTGATGGCCCTCGAAACTTCGTAGGAGAATTCCTGGCCCGGTTCAGCTATCCAGCCGGCCTTCTCCACCATTTCGCTTCGTTCCCAGCTTTCGGTCTTGTTGAGCTTCTTCCAGACGCTCGCCGCATTCGGCTGTCGCTCGAATCGGGCGACACAGGCCGGTGTCGCAACCGCCACAACCGCCTCCTGCGCTTTTTGCGTAGCCATTTCTCTCGCGGTGCCGGCGCTCACCCAGCCAAAGTATGATAGGGCGATCCACCACACCACACCACCTATCACGAAGCTCCAGGTAGCGGGTTTCGTCCAAACGGGTAGAATGAGCTTTAAGGTTTAAAGAAAGAAATAAGAGGCTGAGTGCGTGGAATTAAACGCCATCGCGCAATAGTTTTGATATAACTTTGTACCGGCGGTCCTTGCGCAGT
>Ga0155570_109_pt2 | contig 7348 bp, 7 predicted proteins | sample RifCSPhighO2_12_FD_107227 | JGI IMG/M metagenome (GOLD analysis project Ga0155570, IMG submission 107227) | Candidatus Kaiserbacteria bacterium RIFCSPHIGHO2_12_FULL_54_16 | reverse complement strand
CAGTATGGCGGGAGTGGCCTCCGCCGGAGGCGGATCCGCCTCCGGCGGAAATGCGCAGAGCCCATTCTTCATACTCTCTGTCACGACATATCGCGATACCTTCGCGGGCATGCTCTCATGGGAGCGCATGATGCCGCGCGACCTTGAACCTCTGTTCCCCTCGTATCCAGCGGCAGTTCCACAAACAGTGGGAACGACAACGGTTTCGACTGGTTCGACTACGCTCACCACAGGTAGCTCACCGCAAGCCGCCGCGACCTCGACGCCGCCCGCCCCGGTATCCACCCCCGTCTTTCGTGATGAAGTCGTCGTCAACCATGACGTGCGCATCTATCGCGACGCCGCAGGGAAGAGCGTCGTCATCTATGGGTATTGGAATCCGACAACGCTCGTTATCGCGCGCGACCCGGGAACATTCGCCGAGATACTCAGCCGTCTCGCGACCTCCCCCACACAACAGTGATTCCTGCTATTATTCTGGGACTGCCTATTTGCAATGAAAACGGAACACTTTAAGAAGAAGTTGGAGGCCGAGAAAACGAGGCTGGAGGCCGAGATGGGGAGCATTGGCCGCCAGAATCCCGCTGTCCCGGGCGACTGGGAGCCCGTGCCGTCGGAGATAGGGATGGAAGCCGACCTCGTCGACCAGGCCGATGTGACGATGAGCCGCGAAGGGAATGCCTCCATCCTCGCCGACCTTGAGGCGCGTTACGACACCATTCTCTCCGCGCTCTCAAGAATTGAGAAGAAAAAATACGGCCTCTGCGAGGTATGCAACGGCAAGATTGAAGAAGCTCGCCTTGAAGCCGACCCCGCCGCCACGACCTGCGTGAAGCATCTCTAATTCTTAGGCTCACCACAAGTAGCAATGCCCGCAACACAAGCCAAAGTTGTAAAAACCGTACCCAAGCACGGGTACGCGAAGACGCTCGCCGCACAGCCGGTCGGTGCTAGCGCACAACTGGTTATCGTTGAGGCCGACCTCACGCGCGGACTCCATAATTTTTCGGTTGTCGGCCTCGCCGACAAGGCCGTTGATGAGGCACGCGACCGGGTTTCGGCAGCTATACGCCACTCCGGTTACAAATCGCCCAAACAACAGAATAAACGCATAGTTATCTCGCTCTCGCCTGCGGACCTAAAAAAAGAAGGCTCGCACTACGACCTCGCGCTCGCGCTCGCGTATCTCGTCGCCGCCGGCGAGGCGGAGCCTCTTGCCGAGAGTGCACTTCTTATAGGCGAACTCGCGCTTGATGGAACCCTGCGTGCGGTGAAGGGAGTCCTCCCGCAGGTGCTCGCCGCCAAGCGCAAAAAAATAAAAACAATTTACGTACCGCCCGGGAATGCGAAGGAAGCCCTGCTCGCTGATGACGTGGCGATTTATGCTCCTAACTCGCTTTCTGAACTTCTACAACACCTAAAAGGAGAGAGGCCATTACCGCGGCTCGTGCGCGACCGGCGCATGACTGCACCGCCGCCCGCGCTTGACCTATGCGATGTGAAAGGGCAGGAGAGCGCCAAGCGCGCGCTGGAGATAGCGGCCGCCGGCCGGCACAACATCGTCTTCTACGGCCCGCCGGGGACCGGCAAGACAATGCTCGCCCGGGCGCTCGCAGGGATTCTCCCGCCCTTAACCGACGACGATATGCTGGAGGTCACCGCGATACACTCAACGGCGGGACTCCTCGCCGACGGCGAGGCGGTCTATTGGCCGCCGTTTCGCGCGCCGCACCACTCGCTCTCCCACGTCGCGATGGTGGGCGGCGGCGCGTTCCCCAGGGCCGGCGAGGTGACGCTCGCGCACAAGGGTGTCCTCTTCTTGGACGAATTCCCAGAATTTGAATCGCGGGCGCTGGAGGCGCTCCGACAGCCGCTAGAAGACCATATCGTGACCGTCTCGCGAGCGCGCGCGACCATCACCTTCCCGGCCGACTGTATGATTGTCGCCGCGATGAATCCGGCAGACACGCTCTCCAACGATGCGCGCGTCGCGATGCGCGCCGCGCAGAAGCAGGCGCGCCGCATCAGCCGGCCAATCGTGGACCGCCTTGACCTCTGGATAGAGGTGCCGCTCGTCCCGCATGACACCTTGGCGAAGCTCTCTACGGGCGAGCCGTCCACCCGCGTGAGGGAGCGTGTCGTCGCGGCGCGCGCTCGGGTAGAGAAGCGCACCGGGAAGCGCGGGGCGACCAACGCCGCGCTCACGAGCCGACAATTAGATGAGAAAAGCGGCTTCAGCGCCGCCGCCAAAGAGGCCCTCATGAGCGCCGCCGCGCGCCTCAACCTCTCGCCCCGCTCATTCCACCGCACGATGCGCGTCGCACGAACTATCGCCGACCTTGCTGCTGCCGACTCGGTCACTCCCGCCTTCGTCCACGAAGCTTTGCAATATCGCCCCCGCGGCCTCTTCGGGTTTGAATAGTTGCGAGATTTTAGTTCCGTGATATACTTGTGAGCGGGTTCTGGGGGGCGCTGTCGTTTTAGCGCTAAATGTTGTTTGGCTAAAGTGGGGAAAGAAGATGAAAAGAATACGAAATATGCCGTCCGTCGCAGTTGTCGTGCACCCGGATGGCGGTGCGAAACATCCGGTCGCACTCTCTTTTGAACAGGAAGGTGCGTTGGGGAGGGCGCTGTGCGTTCTCTCAAAATTTTCAGACCAGCAACCTGTGGCGGTGATTGCTTCGTCGGCCGAAGGGATTTCGGAGTATACGAAGCTTATCGCTAAGCATCTCTGCACCGAAGAGGTGACGACTTGCGAAGGATTACTCCGCGACCAGGCGAGCGGGGATCTGGAAGACGGATGTGACTGTGTCGGAGATTACCTTGAGCCGCCCTATCCGTCGTTCGGGCTTGTCGTAGTCATCATTGCGAGGGATATCGCTCCCGCGTTGGTCCAATCGCTCTCGCGTCGCATCGGGAAGAAGTTTATGCCGATGTTCACACAGGGGATGACCCCCGTGTGGGTCGCCTGAAGCCATACCGTCTTGCCAAGAGACCGCCCCGCCGGTCTTCGGTGAGGCGGTCTTTTATTTACGAAATTATTGCGGAGTGCAGATGGAGCCGACACGGCAAGCGCGGAGAGGATTGGCCGCGCCGCGCACTTCAAAGTGGAGGTGCGTTCCGGTCACGCGGCCGGTCGCGCCGACATAGCCGATAACGTGGCCGGACGAGACGGATTGTCCGGGCGAGACGGCGACGGAGTTTAAGTGCGAGTAGAGCGTCTGCGTGCCATTCTCGTGCGTGATGACGACATAGTTGCCGTAGCCGCCGTTCCATCCGCTCCCGCGTGCGATGATGACGGTACCGCCTGCGGCCGCATGAACGGGAGTCCCGCGCGGAGCGCCGATGTCAACGCCGTTTCGGCCGTGGATGCCTTGTGTGATGCGGCCGCCCGGCAGAGGATTGCGGTAGTAACCGGCTATGAAGGAGCCTCCTCCGCTATTGAGGAGGGGAGACGAAAATTGCAGACGCGGCGCCGCTATTTCGCCGCCCGGGATGATAATGGTAGAGCCGACAGTGAGCGGCGCCGCGAGGTCAAGACCGTTGAACTGCGCGATTTCTTCCGCATCGGCGCCATACTTCTTCGCGAGAGATTTAAGCGTGTCGCCTTTCACGATGGTGCGTTCAATGCCCGATATCGGCAGGATAATGAGCGTGTCACCTGGGTGCACGTCTCGCGCGCTCTTGAGGTCGTTCGCCCAGATAATGGTGTTTATTGAAACGCCGAACATATCTGCGATATCCGAGAGCGTATCGCCCGGGCGCACCACATAGACCGAGATGCGGTCAGGCGACGCAGGGCCCCCAACGTCTGCAATCGTGCCCGAAGGACCGGCGTAAGCGAGAAGCGCCTTCCCGCCACTCGTTTGGACGGCATCACCGAGACCTTTATGCGGGTTCGGGTCGGAGTTCGTCGCGGCGACGAGCGCCGGCGTTCCGGAACCTGGGAATGAGGTATGTCTCGCCGCGCTCGCGTCTGTAGAAAACGGCCAAAACGCATTTGCGTAATTCGGCAGGACGATTGCGGCGAATGCCACAACCGCGAACCCTGATATGAAAAATCGTTGGTTGAATGTAATAGGGAAACGAAGGGAGTCGGTGTGTCTGCCAGATACAAGAATAGCTTATATACGCTGTATATAAGCCATTCCTTGAATACTTCCGTATCAGTCGATACAAAGAGTATAGCCGAGCGAAGCGGGGAGTCAACCAGCTATGCCGCTACCTGTGGAGAGCGGTTTATGCGCTATATTCTGCTAATGACGTATCTGGGAGGATTACATGACACACAGAAGCGTGCCGTGCTCGCGACAGACGGCCCCATCTTGGTCCTCGCGGGTGCCGGGAGCGGCAAGACGCGCGTGCTCACCACACGCGTGTATCACCTTATCCGTGAGGGCGTTCCCGCCGAAGAGATTCTCGCCGTGACTTTTACCAATAAGGCCGCGCGAGAAATGAGAGACCGTGTTCGTGCGATGCTTGGCAACGACGGGCCGGTCCCCTTCATCGCCACCTTCCATGGTCTCGGCAGAGAACTTCTGGAGAGTTACGGGAAGGTCATCGGTGTTCCGCGATACTTCAGCATCTACGACCGCGACGACTCGGAGAAAGCGGTCGCCGTCGCGCTCAAGGCGCTTGACATCGGGACAAAGGAATTATCACCAAGGGCGGTGCTCGGTAGAATCTCGCGGCATAAGGGGGAGGGAGTGCGCGCGAGCGAGTTTGCCGAGATACACGGCCATTCAAGCTTCGGGAACAGAGTCGTCGCAGAGGTGTGGCAGAGATACGAGACGGCGCTCCAAGCGGAGAAGGCGCTGGACTTTGACGACCTTATCGCGCTCCCCGTGCGCCTGCTTGAAGAGCACGACGACATTCACGCGAGAGCACAGAGCCGCTGGCGTTACATCCACATTGACGAATATCAGGACACAAATGAGCTACAAGAGCGGCTCGCGGGCCTTCTCGCAGAGAAACACAGAAATCTCTTTGTCGTCGGCGACGGCGACCAGTCAATATACGGATGGCGCGGGGCGAAGATGGAAAATATTTTAAATTTTGAAAAGAAATATCCGGAGGCGCAGACGATTATCCTTGAACGCAACTATCGTTCAACGAAAAATCTGGTGGACGCGGCAAACGCAGTCATTGAGAAAAATAAGAATCGCAAGGAGAAATATTCAACGACTGAAAAAGCTCCCGGCGAGCCAATCGTCGTGTACATCGCCCACAGTGCCGAAGACGAGGCGCGTTGGATAGCACACCGGATAAAAAGCCAGATGTCAGAAGGCCAGAAACCAGAAGAAATTGCAGTTCTCTTTCGCACCAACTTCCAGTCACGAGCGCTTGAAGAGGGACTGCTCCGCGCAGGCGTGCCCTACCGGCTCCTCGGCACGCGCTTCTTCGCGCGCAGGGAGGTGAAGGACGCGCTCGCGTGGATGAGGCTCGCACTTGACTCTTCACGAGAGGCGGACAAGATGCGCGCGGCCTCTTCGCCGCCGCGCGGGCTCGGCAAGGTCACCCTCGGGAAACTCGTTGCTGGACGGCGCGGAGAGCTGCGCACGGGCGAGCTCGCGAAGGTTGAAGCGTTTGAACGCATCATCAGCGAGCTCGCAGGGGCGGCTGAGACGCTCATCCCTTCGGCATTCGTCAAACTCGTCGTTGAGAAGAGCGGTATGCGCCGCGCGCTCGTTGACGAAGGGAACGCTGACGACCGCGAACGCTTTGAGAATATAGAAGAGCTCGCCTCGGTCGCCGTACGGCACGACCACATTCCCGGGAAAGAGGGCATCGCCGCATTCCTCGCCGAAGCCGCCCTCGCGAGCGACCAAGACGAGCTTGATCGCCCTCAAGGAGGAGGAGTCACCTTGATGACCGTCCACGCGGCAAAGGGGCTTGAATTCAATACGGTCTTCGTGAGCGGTATGGAGGAAGGACTGTTTCCGCATCAGGGTATGGGCCTGCCTGCGCAGGCAGGTAGCGGGGACGACCGCGATGAAGAAGAGGAGCGGCGGCTCTTCTACGTCGCGATGACGCGCGCGAAGGAACGTCTTATCCTCACCCTCGCCCGCGTCCGTAAAATCTACGGCAGTGACTCTATCACCGCCCCGTCGTCATTTCTTGCGGACATAAACTCGTCGCTCCTCGCCTTTGACGAGAGCGGTGGCGATAGAATTATTGAGGTCTAATCCGTCTTGTCCATTTCTGGCAATTCAGGGGTTCCGTGGAAATGGGCGTGAAGTGACTGTTCTATAACCTTCTTTTCTTTTGGTTCAAATTCGGAATGCCCCTTGTATTGGTCACTGAATAAATACCGCAATCCCTCGTCAACATGATTTGAATGCATTCCTGACAAGCCATACTTCTTGGTGATATGAACTACCGCGGCTTCAAGCGCATTGTTCACCCGCTCCTGACCGTGTGTTTGTAGTCCGGCCTCTTTTTGTAAATGCTTAAACCGCTCAAGAACATGATGGTCTTGAAGGTCTCGATGAGTAAACTTTTCGTGTTGAGGGTATTCCATATACCGAGTATTGTACACCTATGCGGGCAAAAAAGTCACTTGGGCAGAACTTCTTGATGCATGCGCGCATTGCGGAGAGGATTGCGCTCACTGCGAAGCTCGCAAGCGACGCGGTCGTGCTTGAAATCGGTCCCGGAACGGGGATGCTCACGCGAGAACTCCTGAAATTAGCGGGGAAAGTCATCGCATTGGAGGCCGATAAAGAACTTTTTGAAAAATTGCAAGCCGACTTTGCAGATGAAATTGCAGAGAAGCGGTTAGAACTCATTTACGGCGACATCCGCGTTTGGGATTTTGAAATGTACCTTAATTCACGCTATAGCGTAAAAGATGGTGCATCCGATTATCAAGTGGTGGCAAATATTCCATACTATCTGGCCGGTGAGATATTCAGGAAATTTCTTGATGCAGAGAATCAGCCGAGCTCTATGACACTACTTGTGCAGAAAGAGGTTGCCGACCGCATTGTTGGAAATCCCGAGCGAAGTCGAGGGGCTCGCGGTGGCAAAGAAAGTATTTTATCGCTCTCGGTAAAAGCGTACGGTACGCCCAAACGAGAATTTCTCGTACCGCGCGGTGCCTTCACACCGGCGCCTAACGTAGATTCTGCGGTGCTTACGATTCGCGATATCTCGCGGAAGAATTTTGCTACAAAAAGGCAAGAGAAACAGTTTTTTAAGCTTTTGCACGCCGGCTTCGCCCATAAACGCAAGTTCGTGCGGAAGAATCTCTTGGAGGCAGGCCTTTCGGCGGGCGATATCCCCGAAAAGGCTCGGGCCGAAGACCTCCCGCTCTCCACATGGCTTGGACTGTGTAGATAACCACAGT
>Ga0155570_108_pt1 | contig 7659 bp, 9 predicted proteins | sample RifCSPhighO2_12_FD_107227 | JGI IMG/M metagenome (GOLD analysis project Ga0155570, IMG submission 107227) | Candidatus Kaiserbacteria bacterium RIFCSPHIGHO2_12_FULL_54_16 | reverse complement strand
GCCTTCATGTTCGCGAAGGTGACGGGACCGATGCCGCTCACCTTCTGTATGTCCTCAATGACTGCGAACGGGCCGTTTTGAGTACGGAAATCAACGATAGCCGCGGCCTTTGAGGGGCCGATGCCGGGGAGGGTGTCAAGAAGTGTCGCATCGGCCGTATTGATGTTTACGAGCGCCGCATACGCAGTAAAAGGCAGTAAAACGGCTAGAGCGATCAGCCCGGCAGTGCGCATGAGTATTATTATGTACCGCCCTTAAGCACGTCGCGCAATGTGTCTTCTGAGACCTCAAACGGCCGTTTCGGCGACTCTCTCCGCTCTAGCTGTGCCGGGACGGCAGGTTTGGGGTCGGGAACCGGAGGTTGGCTATTGCGCGTAATCACGTCCGAGAGGGCCCCCTTCAGTGACTGTTGGTGTTGTTCGTGTTTCTTTTCTTTTTCTGCACCGCTTTTCATCGTCATGGTTCGCAAAATTGACTTTAAATCTTCAGTGCTTTTCTGCGGCTGAGAAGGGGGCGACGGACGTACAACAGGAGGACGGGACGGAAGCGGAGTTGCCGTGCGAGGCATAAACGGTCTGGCCGTTCCCTTTTGTGCGGGTTCGGATGTGCGAGGCACTTGCCTCTTTTTCATCCGCATATCCGGCGGCACTTCGGACGCCGCGCTTGCGGCAAGCTCTTGTATGATAGCGTTCTCTATGTTCGCGCGTGGCGCCGTGAATCGTTCGCGCGAAGAATCAATGACCTGTTCGCGATAGGATACTTTTGGCGATTCTATCGGCGGAATGGTGACGGCAGAGAACGGTACTGACCCGACACCATCTATCATAAGCGTGAGGTAGACCTGTCGGCGGTCTAATCCGACGACGTCTTCTTTGGTGAACTGCGGCATAAAAATGGTCTCCAGCACTTCGGCATCAAAGGGTCCGACGCGAAAGACGACGGTGGTGCCGACGTTGCCGAAGACGGCGTCGCGCACCTCTTCTTCCATCTGTTCTATATATTGGTGCGCGATGACGAGATTCAATTTATATTTGCGCGACTCGGAGAGGATTTCTGCAAATGTCTGGTTCGCGAAATTCTGAAATTCGTCAACGTAGAAATAGAAGTGCGGAAGCTTCGCGAGCTCGCCCGCGGGGAGATTCGCCCGGCTCATCGCGGCGAGGAAAATGCGCGTGGTGAGCATAGAGCCCAAGAGGCGCATGTTCGTCTCCCCCACGAGGCCCTTGGAGAGATTAATGATGAGTATCTTCTTCTTGTCCATCATTTCTCTGATGTCAAACGAAGATTTCGGCTGGCCGATGATATTCCGTATGAGCGGGTTGCCGGTAAACTGGCCGACCTTGTTCTGGATGGCGGGCGTCGCTTCCTGGGTATAGCGGTCGCCGTAATTGGCGAATTCTTTCGTCCAGAAGTCCTTCACGACCGGGTCTTTCACGTTGTCCACCACCTTCCTCCGATACTCTTTGTCGGTATACATCCGGTTGACGCCGAGCAGGGTCGCGCCCGGATATTCAAGAAGGGCGAGGAGCGTGTTCGTAAGAATATATTCCATGCGCGCGCTCCACGCGTCCTCCCAAATCTTCTTGAAGGTTGCCATGAGGCCGGAGACCACCAGGTGGCGTTTATCGTAGCCCACGTCCTCCATCACGTTGAAGGCGATGGGGTGCTCCATATCAAACGGAGCGAAGTAGACGACGTCCTTGATGCGATTCTCGGGGATGTAGTCCAGAAGCCGGTCAACCGTGCCTCCGTGCGGGTCAATGAAGGCGAAGCCTTCGCCGTTGCGCAGGTCCTGGATCGCCATGTTCTCCAGCAGGGTGGACTTGCCCATCCCGGTCTTGCCGATGACGTACATGTGGCGGTCGCGGTCCTTGGACTTGATGCCGAAAGGGATATACTTCCCGCGCGCATCGGTAGCCGCGAAGTAGGTAACGCGTTCTGGATTCTCCATTACGCTCTAGTATATCAAAATCTTACTCCCTATGAACACGCAACGAGAGGCCGATGCCGAGGACGCACGCGCCGAAGATAATTGAGAGCAGGTGGCGAAATGACATCGGCAATCCTGAAAACGGCACGAGAATAACGAGAATGCCGAGAACGATAAGCATGCTTGGGCGGGACATAGGTGAAGTATATCAGGGCTCTACAATGACGACAAACTCGCCACGGATGGTGGAGGGATGAGCGGAGAAATGCGCCAGTAATTCAGCGGGCGTACCGGCAATGACTTCTTCGTGGATCTTGGTGAGCTCGCGCGCGATGGTAACGTGTGACACTTTCAGCGTCTCAAGCTCTTTCAGTAATTTCAATATGCGATGCGGCGATTCATAGAGCACGGTAGGGAACTCGTTCGCCGCAATTTTTTTAAGCAACGTTTGCCTTCCCTTCTTGTGCGGCAAGAAGCCCAGGAAGGTGAATTCTGACGAATCAATTCCCGCGACCGAGAGTGCCGCGGTGAGCGCCGAGGGCCCCGGTATCGCCTCAATTAACACACCAACATCCTTGAGTATGTAAGGATGTTCTCGTACTGCCTTCACGAGGCGTGCACCGGGATCAGAAATGCCGGGCGTACCCGCGTCACTCACGAGCACGACGTGCTCGCCCGCTTCAAGCCGGGCGATTATTTCATTTGCTTTTTTTATTTCTGTCGCCGCATCAAGCCGTTGCAATGACTTCTTAATTTGATAGCGCGCTAAAAGCTTCGCCGTAAGGCGAGTATCTTCGGCATAGATGACGTCGCACTCCTTCAGCGTTCGCAGAGCGCGGAGCGTGATGTCCTCCAAGTTCCCTATCGGCGTCGCAACCACGGAAAGTTTACCCATCCTGTCACTCTACCTTACTCGCTTGTGGATATCACATTGACTTATACGCTTAGGACGATATAATATACTGCGGAGCATCATTTCTGACCCACTACTGTTATTATTGTGAACGAGGAGAAATTGCTATGGATACGGAATACACCCTTGGGGCGGTAGAGAAGGCCCGTGAATTATTTGCCCTTCTGCTTGCGGACCGCTCGCCATTCACGCTGACGCAGGACACGTATGAACAGTTCGGGATTTTCGCTCTCCCCGACGATCTTCTCGAATTGTGTCGGCAAGTGCGTGCGGAAATTGAAGAGACGGAGCAATACCGGCTTTCTCCTACCCAAACCAGCATTGAGTTCTTCAGTGTCGCAAACAGGATGCACCTTCTGATCATCACCTGAGCTCAGGCGTGAGATTCAAAACGGTCCCTTCGGGGACCGTCATTTTTTACGAGTGTGTCGGCGATTTTGTAGATGTCGCCCGCGCCCATGGTGATGATAGTGTCGCCCGCTTCGACCTCGCCAAGTTCGCGTTCAATAGCATCAAAATCGAGTGCAGTCGCTTCCGTGCCAGTCGCGCGAATACGCTCGGCGAGGATTTCACTTGAGATAGAGCCGTCGTCTACCTCGCGTGCAGGATAGATAGGCGCGATGAATATCTGATCGGCGTCGCTAAATGCGGTAGCGAATTCACCAAGTAAGTCTCGCGTGCGGCTGTAGAGATGGGGATGGAATGCGACTGTTATCTGTCCTTTTACCTTAGCCCGTAGTGCCTGTAGGGTCGCTTTTACAGCTGTGGGATGGTGGGCGTAATCGTCATACACGTCTGCGCCCCTCATTGTCTTCCCTTTGTATTCAAATCGGCGCCACGTGCCGAGAAATGAGGCGAGCGAATCAGAAATTGTTGCATTAGAAATCGTCGGGAGAGCAACCCGTGCGGCCGCCGCGGCCGCACGGGCATTGTTCTGGTTGAATTCCCCCGGAAGACGCAGTGCGTATGCGGGTTCTTGTGCGTAATCAATAATTCTTGCCTTGGCGTGTGCGAGCAGGGGCGCGATATTTTTATCATTCGGATTCGTGACAATCGCGCCGTCTGCAGGCACTTTCTCAATCGCTTTTCTGAATGTCTCCTGCAGTGCCGTAAGCGAGGGGAACCAGTCCGTATGGTCCCACTCAAGATTGGTAATGACGAGTACCGTGGGCGAGAGCTCCAGCAAGTGGTCGCGATATTCGCACGCCTCCACAACAAAAATATCAGAATCGCCATGCAAATAATTAGAACCAAAATCTTTCACAATAGAGCCCACAATCGCTGTCGGCGACGCTCCTGCATCCTTCAATATTTTCGCGAGCATACCGGTCGTCGTCGTCTTCCCGTGCGTGCCCGCAACCGCAATTGTCTTCTTCCCTTTTGACACTTCACCTAACATTCCGAAGTATGACTTCTGTGGAATCCCGCGCCGAACTGCTTCTGCGCGTTCTACATTGTCCGAATGTGCGGCATCAGTATATACGACCAGTTCCGTATCTTTTGGAATATTTTCAGCGTTGTACCCGATCGTTACCGGTATACCCAATCTTTCTACCGCGTCCAATGTAGGGAATCGCACGTTATCCGAACCGGTTATCCGGGCTCCTCCGCGAAATAGCATCTGCGCGAGCGCAGACATTCCGACACCAGCTATACCAACAAAATGGACTTTCTTTCCCTTTTCCATACGCCTAATCTAACATCTCTATGACATAGGAGGCATCGGGGAGCATCGCCGCCACGTGAGAGCGGAACTGCGGCGTATCTCTGCTCACGAGGAGCCGAAGCTTGCCGTCGCCGACCTCCCGCGGCCAGAGTTGCCGCTTGACACGGCTCGCAACCGCCTCTGCCGGGTCAAAAAACGGTACGTCTCCGAGTACCTTGCGGAAGGAGACCAACGCGAGCGGATAGTGCGTGCAGGCGAGGATGAGAGCGCCATATTTCTTCATGTCACGCGTAGCGAACACGGCCGCGATCAATCGTTCCTGGTCTATCGTGGAGATGCCGAATTCTATCGCGCCGGCGAGTTTTGGGATGGCAACCGTGTCAATCTCAATGCCGAGCATCTGAAAAGCGTTTTGGTAGAGTTCAGAGAAGATGGTTGCGGGCGTGGCCGCAAGCAGAATGGGCTTTTTGAAATCTTTAAAAGAGCTTACCGTCGGACCGACCATTTCAATGAGGTTCTGCTGTGCGAGTCCGAGCACGTCAAAGAGCGAGATCGCGAGCGAGGCCGAGACGCTATTGCAGGCGCTCACGATGCTGGTCGCGCCGCGCGCCTGGAGGACGCGGATGCTGTTCACCGTGAGCCGCGAGAGCTCTTCGCGCGACTTTTCGCCATAGGGCGCATTTTTGATATCGCCGAAGTAGAGAATGTCCGCCGAGGGCATCTGCTCGCGTATCGCCTTCAGCACCGTCAGCCCGCCGCTTCCTGAATCAAAGATACCGATCATAAGAAAAAAGTCGTCATTACGAAACCGACAGCTATTCCGACAAAACCGCCACTGATTATTTCAAATAACGAATGCCCGCTAAAGGAAAGGAGACGCTCTTCGACGACGATTTTCTGTAGTGAAGAATCGTTGCTTTGCATGAAATATTCTTCAAACAATACTTGGCGTTTTTTATCCTCAAGCAGACCATAGATTAGAAGTAGAGAAACAATCACTCCAAAACCAAACAATAAGTTCATGCCATCATATTTCCAGATTACATAAAGAGCACTTGTAAGAGCCGCTGTGTGGCTACTTGGGAAACCTCCTATCCAAAAACTTGGCCATAAAAAAGAACGCGGTTTGCGCTCATCTTTACTCAAATAAAACCAAATTACTTTTATAAATTGAGTTACCACAATGGCAACAAAGAAAACGATTATGATTTCCATAATTTTTGAAATCTAACGACCGTAATGAAACGTTTGTCTGTTTTATTGCGACGGTAGCTGGGGAAAGAAGGGTCGGATGCTGTATTTCTAGAATCATACACCGTTTGTGGCGGCAGTAATGAAGTGATTGCATCTTTAAAACGAAAGATAAGTTCCCCAAATTGATGGGTTATGAAACGCTCGCCGAATTTTTGCGTTATCTGTTCATAACAGAAATCCTTTTGGATTGTAAATGAATGTAGAAACGGCGCCACATACACCGAAAGACTCGTCGCCTCAAATTCATTCAGCATCTTTCCAATAAGTCCGAGACAGAGTCCGCGCCACCCGATATGCGCGATGCCGATTTTCTCTCCGTCAGAGAAACAGACGGGAGCGCAGTCGGCCGTTTTGATGCCGAGAGATAGGTTGTGATTCCGTGTCATGAGAGCATCGCAATCGCTCAAATCTTCGGTTCCTGACACAATGTTCACTATGTTTGAACCATGAGGAAGTTCTGGAATGACGACGGTATTCCCCGCTACGTTTTCGCCGGGCATGAAAAGTTCAACATGCATCCCGCCGATGTTTACGTCATTTTCTTTTGTCATGGCAGTTTCTTCACCAGTTCGTTAAACTGGTCGCCGCGGTCGTATTCGTTTTTGAACATGCCGAGGGAGGCAAATGCTGGCGAGAAAAGAATAGTGTCGCCTGACTTCGTCTCCTGTATCGCGGCTCCGACCGCGTCAGAAATAGTATGATATATCATACCTTTTGGTAATTCGTTCTTAATGCAATCGGTGCCGGTGCCGGCGAGCAGGATGACCTTTTTCACTCCCGGCAATCTTGCAAGAAGTGCGCTCATATCAAGATTCTTGTCTGCTCCGCCCATAATGAGCACGGTGCGCGCGGGGTCAAGAGCAGAGAGCGCGGCAAGGGTCGCTTCGGGCGTCGTGGCTGTCGTGTCGTTATAAACCTTCACGCCGTTCTTCTCTGCGATGAGCTCTAAACGACCCGGGACGCCTGTAAACGCCTCTAGAGCGCGGTGACTGACTTCGTCTGGGATATCTAGCGCGCCCTGCCTGCCGGCAGGCAGAGAGCGGATTGCGGCGAGCGCGAGGGCGGCGTTGTAGCGGTTGTGTATTCCGGGAATTTTAAGCACCCACGTGTCGGGCAGTTTGGTCTCGTCAACGACAATCGTCTTTGATTCAATTCTCTCGCCGTATCGGTCAATAATAGTCGGCGCGCACTGTTTGCCGAGAATGAGCGTGTCTTCTGGCTTCTGGTACAAAAATATGTTCGCCTTGTCGGCAAGATACGCATCCAAATCATTATGGTAATAGTTAAGATGGTCTTGGTAGAGCGTGACGAAGACCGCGATATGAGGACTCATCTGCGCCTCGCCCCAGCCCTGCAACTGCCACGAATCCAGCTCAAGCACGGCAATATGCTCGGGCGTTATCTCCTTAAGCAATGAAAGAGTGGAAACGCCACGAACATTCCCGCCAAGCACGGCCGGCTTCCCTGCTTCTTTCAAAATAGCGTAGAGCATATGCGCCACGGTGGACTTGCCGCGCGTGCCGGTCACGCCGATACAAGGGATGCCGGAGAGCTCGGCGAAGAGGTCCGCGCTCATACGGACCGGAATGTTATTTTTCTTCGCCTCGGCGATATAAGGAGAATCCAGTGGGACGCCGGCGGCTTTGAGAATCATATCTGGTCCGCGCTTGCCGGAGGCGGGTCCGCCTCCGGCGGAAAAATCTTCCAAACGATGCTCGCCCAGCACAAAGGTGATGTTCTTGTATGATTCCAATTGCACCACCGACTCGGTAAGTTCTTCGCGCGACTTGAGGTCGGTCACGACAAGCTCCGCCCCGCACTCGGCGAGGTAGCGGGCATCACCGACACCCCGACCGAGGAGGCCGAGTCCTATAACGGTAATCCGCTTCCCGCGAA
>Ga0155570_103_pt2 | contig 9642 bp, 9 predicted proteins | sample RifCSPhighO2_12_FD_107227 | JGI IMG/M metagenome (GOLD analysis project Ga0155570, IMG submission 107227) | Candidatus Kaiserbacteria bacterium RIFCSPHIGHO2_12_FULL_54_16 | reverse complement strand
CCTGTTGTCGAAGCTGCCTCCAACCTTGACTCGGCGAGAGTCATGAATTTAGTTGTGGTACTGGTCGAGGGAGTTGGCACAAGCATTGTATACGCGTACGACGATCCTATTAACAGAAGAAGTACACCAATACCGATTAAAGGCACCAGTAACTTGCTACGATGTGTTACATGTTCCAGTGGCATCGCACCTTTACTAAAAGCTTGGTCTATATCAGTATCTGCCCAACCATTTGAACGCAGAGCATTTTTAATAGCATCAGGCGACATACCCTGTTGCTTTTGTTGACTGATGTAATCAAGGAGCTGTTGGTTAATCATGTCTTTTATATTAGTGTTGACTTAGAAATACTATAACACAAACACTGGGCAGTTGATTTTGCGCTTGACGCGTGCGGGGCATATACTGTCGCCTATGAGGCAGTCACAGCTCTTCACCAAGGCGAGGCGCGAAGCGCCGAGCGACGAGGTCGCCAAGAATGCACAGCTTCTCGTGCGCGCCGGCTACATCCATAAAGAGATAGCGGGCGTGTATTCATATCTACCCCTGGGCTTGAGAACTCTGAACAAGATAGTGCAGATTATCCGCGAAGAGATGAATGCGCTCGGCAGTCAAGAAGTCCTCCTCTCATCGCTCCAGAATCCCGAGCTCTGGAAGAAGACGGACAGATGGGAACAGGACGTATGGTTCAAGACATCATTGAATGTCGGCGGCGAGCTCGGTCTCGGCTGGACGCAGGAGGAGGCGATAACGCACATTGCATCCCAGCATGTGAATTCCTATCGCGACTTGCCGTTCTCGGCGTACCAGATACAAACAAAGTTCCGCAACGAGGAGCGCGCGAAGTCGGGCATCATGCGCGGACGCGAATTCTTGATGAAGGACCTCTATTCTTTCCATATTGACCAGAAAGACCTGGATGTGTTTTATGAACGGGCGACAGATGCATACCGTAAGGTCTTCCAGCGCGCAGGCATCGGCAACAAAACGTTTATCACGTTTGCATCCGGTGGCGCGTTCTCTAAGTATAGTCACGAGTTCCAGACGCTGTGCGAGAACGGGGAAGACACCATCTACGTCTCGCGAGAGAGGAACATGGCTATCAACAAGGAGGTCTTGAACGACGAGGTACTTGCCGACCTCAAAGTGTCGCGAGACAGCCTTGAAGAGGCACAGGCGGCAGAAGTCGGCAATATTTTCAAGCTCGGCACACGCTTCTCCGAGCCGCTTGGCCTCTCATATAAAGACGCACAGGGGAAGTCGGCGCCGGTCGTTATGGGCTGTTACGGCATCGGTCCCACGCGCCTCATGGGCGCCATCGTTGAAGCGCTTGCCGACGAGAAAGGGCTTGTGTGGCCCGAGAGCGTGGCGCCGTTTTCGGTGCATCTTGTGTCGCTCGGCCGCGGAAATGATGACATTTCTAAAACAGCAGATGTCCTTTATGCCGATATGACGAAAGCAGGGATTGAAGTTCTTTATGACGACAGAGATGCGCGCGCCGGCGAGAAGTTCGCCGAGAGCGATTTACTCGGCATTCCGAAGCGTATCGTGGTCGGGAAGGATGCGGTTGAAACCGGCGAGTTTGAGGTCGTTGAGCGCGCGACCGGAACGGTTGAAAAGGTCTCGCGCGAAAGACTCTTTTCATAGCCATGGCGAAGTTCTCAAAAAACGCCCTCTTCTCTAGCGACATCGCGATTGACCTCGGGACTACCAACACCCTCGTCTACGTGCGCGGCAGGGGCGTCGTCATCAACGAGCCGTCGGTAGTAGCGGTCAACGATAAGACGCATCAGGTCGTCGCAGTGGGGAAGGACGCGAAGACGATGCTCGGCAAGACGCCTGCGCACATTCGCGTCGTGCGCCCGCTCTCACACGGCGTCATCTCCGACTTTGAGGTGACCGAAGAGCTCCTCACCTATCTCATCAACAAAGCACAGGGTGGCCGGGTGCGGCTCTTCGGTCCGCGCGTCGTGATAGGAGTGCCTACCGGCGTGACCAACGTGCAGAGCCGCGCGGTGCGCGACGCAACGAAGAACGCCGGAGCGCGCGAGGCGATTATTCTGGAAGAGACGGTCGCCGGCGCCATCGGCACGAAATTGCCGGTCGCCGACGCGATCGGGACGATGGTCTTGGACATTGGCGGCGGCACGACCGACATCGCCGTCATCGCGCTCAAGGGCGTCGTCGCGGCCAAGAGCTCGCACGTTGCCGGCGACCGCTTCAACGATAACATCATTGATTTTGTGCGAAGCGAGTTCAAGCTCGGCATCGGCGAGCGCACTGCCGAGGAGGTGAAGATAGCGATAGGAGCGGTAATGCCGCTCTCTGAAGCACTCTCGCGGAGCGTGCGCGGGCGCGACTATGCGACTGGCTTGCCCCGCGAAATATCCCTCACCGATGCGCATGTCCGCGAAGCGATTGCGCCGTCTCTGGACGCGCTTATGGATGCTATGAAGGAGGTTATTGAAGCGACGCCGCCCGAGCTCCTCTCCGATGTTCTCCAACATGGCGTGACGGTCTTCGGCGGCGGAGCCCTCTTACGAGGGCTTCCGCAGATACTCGCGAAGATGCTCGGCGTGCCGGTGCGGGTCGCGCCCGACCCCTTGACGGCGGTCGTGCGTGGCGCGGGCATCGTGACCGAAGACCCGGAGCCTTACGAAGATTTCTTTGTCGATGAAGAAGACATTCTTAGCGAGGCGTAACGCGCTGTTATCCTCCACGAGCGTATCGTGGGGAGTGCTCGCGCTCGCGGGTGCGGTACTTCTGCTTCTCATTCGTCTTCTCGCGCCGAATCTTTTTTGGTATACGTTTGCGCCGGTGTTCCGCGCGTCAGATTTGCTGGCAGAGAGGAGTCACGCGTTTTTCAGCAGTTTTGGCGATGCGACGGCGCTCACGCTAGAGAACGAGAGGCTGACGGACGAGAATGCCGCTCTCTCCCTCAAGAATCAGGAACTCCTTCAGCGAGTAAACGACCTTGCAGAGCTCGGAGAGGATATTCAAGGCATCGTGGCCGGCGTCGTTGCGCGTCCTCCGGCGAGCCCCTACGATACGCTCGTCGCCGCCGCCGGCCTGAAGCGGGGAGTGGCTCTCGGCATGGAGGCGTTTGGGGAGGGAGGCACACCGCTTGGTATCGTCTCCTCTGTTTCTAGCGATTTCTCGCGAGTAACGCTCTTTTCAGCGCATGGCGTGACAACCAACGGCTGGGTTGGGCAGGCGGGTCTGCCGCTCATCATTGAAGGCGCGGGAGGGGGCGTGCTCCGAGCCTCCGCGGCGCGTTCTGCCGGCATTGCGGCGGGTGACGTCGTATTCGTGCCCGGCCCCGGGAAGTTGCCCATCGGTGCGGTGGTGCGGGTTGACAGTGACCCTGCGTCTCCCTCGGTCACCCTGCGCATCGCCCCCGCCTCCAATCTCTTTTCAATCTCCTGGGTTGAATTACGCGATACGGGAATAACGGCGTTTCCGCCGAAGGCGGACCCGCCTTCTGCGGGCGCCACTTCGGCACCATGACCCCGTTAGAAATCGCGGCCGCGCTATTATTTAGCACATGACTCACAATTATTATCGATCGCGGTCTATTTCTAACGGGGTGATGCGCGGAACTCTCACGATACTCTCGTTCATTTCGGCCGTGTTCTTCCCATGGTTGTGTACCGCTCTTCTCGCTGTCGCCGCCTCGTTTTTTGAACCACTGGTGCCGCTCGCCGTGGGACTCTTCGCCGACACGCTCTACTACACGCCGCAGGCGGGTGTATTCCCGCTCTACACGCTCTACGGAGCCGTAGTAACAGTTGCGGCGTCCTTCGTGCGCGGCCGCCTTTCAGCGAGCCCCGTTAGAGATATATGACGTTTGTGTACAATATCTCAAGCACTTTCTAATCTCTAACGGGGCGAGTATTATCAAGTGATGCTGTGGCGGCGCAGAAAGAGGAAGGACCCGGAAATCGCTCCCGACGAGATATTTCTTGACGCGTCAAATGCTCCAGCCTTCGACCGTGCGCGCTTTGAAGGACGGCTTGAAAAGCCGCTTCCGCACGGAACATTCGTGTCGCTCGCCAGCGCTCTTTCGCTCCTCTTCCTCATTTTGGTTGGGCGCGCATGGGACTTAGAGATTCTGCAGGGGGAGGCATTCGCCGCCCGGAGCGCGCATAATAGTCTTGAATCCACGATACTCTTCGCGCCACGCGGCGTCATCACGGATTTCCAAGGAGTTATTCTCGCTGAAAATGTTCAGAGAGAGGATGGAACGGTACGCCGCAATTATCCGCTTCCTTCTCTCGGTCAGATTATCGGGTATGTGTCCAGTCCGAAGAAGGATGCGAAGGGTGTGTATTACGACGAGAAGGAAACCGGTCTCGCCGGCCTGGAGGCCGAATACGACTCGCTCCTCGCCGGGAAGAACGGCCAATTGCTTACCGAGACAGACGCGCTCGGTCGTGTCCGCTCCGAGGGCACCATCGTGAGGGCGGAGACGGGAGCGACACTGCGGCTCTCGCTTGACGCCGAGCTTGAACGGCTCTTCGCGCACGCCATTAAAGATATCGTAGACAATATGCGCTTTATCGCAGGCGCCGGCGTCATTATGGACGTTTCTAGCGGTGCGGTGCGCGCCATCGTCTCGTACCCGAGCTACGACCCGAATGTCATGACGCAGGGAGGTCCGTCGGACATCATTGCTGATTATTCAACAAGCGAGAGACACCCGTTTCTTGACCACGCCGTACAGGGCGTCTACGCGCCCGGTTCTATCGTGAAGCCGCTTATCGCCTCTGGGGCGCTCACCGACGGCCTCATCACGCCGAACACGGTCATTGATGACCCCGGATTTATTGAAGTCCCTGACCCGTATCATCCCGGCGAATCGTTCATCTATAAAGGATGGAAAGCGCTCGGCCCCGTGGATGTGAAGAAGGCGATTGCCTGGTCCTCTGACATCTTCTTCTACACGGTTGGCGGCGGTTTCGGGAATCAGAGGGGTCTCGGCATTGTTCGGCTTGAATATTGGTATCGCCAGTTCGGCATGGGGAGCCTGACGGGTGTTGACCTCCCCGGTGAGGCCGCTGGGCTTATCCCGACGCCCGAATGGAAGAAAGAAATCTTCAACGAGCCGTGGTACCTCGGTGACACGTATTTCACCGCTATCGGCCAATATTCAGTGCAGGTGACACCGCTCCAGATGGCGAGGGCGACTGCGGCAGTCGCCAACGGCGGGAAATTATTTACCCCAACGCTCCTCGCCCAGCACCAAAACAGTTTTGGTGCTGGGCTCGCGGATAAAGCGCCGACGTATACAACCGTGCCCGTGAGCGCTGACGCGCTCGCGGTGGTGCGCGAGGGGATGCGGCAGGGTGTGACAACCGCACTCGCGAGTGCGCTCAACTTCCCGTACGTGAAGGTCGCGGCGAAGACCGGCACCGCGCAGACGGGTACGCGCAATCAGTATGACAATTCGTGGGTCATCGGGTTCTTCCCCCACGATAATCCGCAGTACGCCTTCGCCGTCGTCCTTGAACGCGGACCCGCGGGCTCGGGCTCGCAAGCAGTCAATGTGATGCAGGAACTCTTCAGCTCTCTGTATGCCCAAAACTCTGTTTATGTAGGAGGGACCGCAACGAGCACTCAAAATTAGCTTGCGCTTTAATGCGGGGCACGCCCAGCACCAAATCAGATTTGGTGCTGGGCTTGCAAGTTAGTGCTGGGCACGTACAATGCCTGCACTACTATAACTATATGAGTGATATACAAGAAAGCGTTGTCTCGCAAGAAAAATTTGACGAGATGGTGAAAGAGCTGGAGCACCTGAAGACGGTGCGCCGCACCGAGATTGCCAAGAACCTTGAGTATGCCCGCTCGCTCGGCGACCTCTCCGAGAATGCCGAGTACCAGGAGGCGCGAGAGCTCCAGGCCGCGACCGAGGAGCGCATCAAGAAGCTAGAGGAGCTCGTAAAGAATACGAAGATTGTCACTGACAATAAGAAAAAAAGCGAAGTAGGCTTCAATTCCAAAGTGTCTATAAAGAGGGAGGGAAGCATTGACGTGCATGAGTACACCATCGTCGGGAGCGAAGAGGCCGATATGCGCGTGAAGAAGCTGTCGCATATCTCGCCCTTGGGCGCCGCCCTGATGGGGAAGAAGAAAGGCGACGTCTTCACTTTTGAGACCCCCACCGGCAAGCAGACCTACACGATAGAGAAGGTGGCCTAAGAAATATAATGGTACGATAGGCCCATGCTCTGGGCTGACCGCATAGCAAGCGAGATACGAGACACGCGCACTCCTCGCGATGGGAAGACATTCCTTATTCGCGATGAAAAGACGATCTCCGGTCGCGTGCACGTGGGCAGTATGCGCGGCGTCGCTATTCACGGGCTTGTCGCCGAAATGCTCGCGGAGCAAGGTGTCGCGAATGAATTCCGCTTTGAGATAGGCGATTTTGACCCGTTTGACTCCATACCGAATTATTTAGACGTGGGAAAATTCAGAGAACATCTGGGGAAGCCTCTCTGCGCAGTTCCGAGCCCCGAACCGGGCTTCGCGAACTACGCAGAATACTTCGGTACAGAATTTATAGAGGTGCATAAAAAAGCCGGTTTCTCTCCGAACTATTATCGTGCGACCGAACTTTACCGGTCGGGGAAGATGGATTCGCTTATTAAAACGGCGCTTGAACGCGCTAGCGATGTCCGCAAAATCCTAAAAGAAGTCTCGGGGTCTGAAAAGGACTGGTCATGGCTCCCCGTATCGGTCGTATGCGAGAAGTGCGGGAAGATGATGACGACGCGTGCGTACGACTTTGACGGCGAAACGGTTGGCTATACCTGTGACAAGCATCCTGACGATGCGGTAAGTTGCGGGCACGCCGGGCGCACCGCACCATGGAAGGGCACTGCGAAGCTCTTTTGGAAAGTGGATTGGGCGGCAAAGTGGGTCGCACAGGGGGTGGATATTGAGGGCGGCGGGAAGGACCATTCCACGAAGGGAGGTTCACGAGACGTCGCCAATCACATTGCTCGCAAAGTGTTTAATTATGAACCACCATTTGATATACCGTACGAATTTTTCCTCGTCGGCGGGAAGAAGATGTCTTCGTCAAAAGGCCGCGGTAGCAGTGCGAAGGATATGTGCGACCTCTTCCCGCCACAGGTCTTCCGCCTCGCGCTTATCGGGAAAGATATTCGAGAGCAGATTGATGTAGACCCTGCGGGAGAATCGGTACCGCGCCTCTATGACTGGTATGACGAACTCGGAACTGGCGTGCGCGAAGGGAAGGCCGACGACTATTCGCGTCTCTATACGCTCTGTGAGCCCCCCAAGAACCGCGCCGGGCTCACTGCCCCCTGGCAGATGCGATTTCGCGAAGTAGCATTCATCGTGCAAATGCCGCATCTGGAACTTCATAAGGAAGCGGGGAAAGCGAAGGGGGCAGAGCTGACGGAAGACGAGATACAAAGGCTAGAAGAACGCGCGCGGTACGCGAAGTTCTGGCTTGCCACGTACGCGCCGGAAGAATTTAAATACGAACTGCAAGAAGAGACTCCAGAAGTTGAACTTTCGCAGGTGCAAAAGAAAGCGCTAACCGTACTCGCCGACTATCTGCAGACCGGAGAACGTACGGGTGAAGAACTGCATCTGCGCTTGCACGAGCTTAAGACTGAAATTCCCATACAGCCCAAAGAACTCTTCCATGCTATCTACCGTATATTCCTCAACCGCGATTCAGGCCCCAAGGCCGGATGGTTCCTCGCCGGCCTCCCTCGCGACTTCGTCATTACCCGCCTCAATGAGGCTGTGCAATAATCATATATTGCAAATTTGGCTATCCACATGTAGGATATCGGCATGAGAAATGTCCCACGGACGGGGGAACATGATTAGGCATATGAAGAAGATAATTCCAATAGTGGGTGTTATATACCAATCCAAGGACGGGAATTGGAGAGGTTTTTGCTACCCCTATGATGTTTCTTGCACCGCCGCTACTGAAAAAGCAGTAAAGGGAAAACTAAAGAACCTCGTTCAAGCCTATGAAGAAGTACTTGCTCAATATAATAATCCGATACATCTTATAGACAAGGAGATGTCTGATGAGGAAGATCGAGAAACACTAAAAAAAATATGGCCAGAAATCTCCAGAAATATTGCGAAGGATATGGAGGAAGCTACCAATCCTAAAAAGTATTCAGAATCTTTTTCAGGGCGTGTGAATCTTGATTTTGATGGAGGAGGAGTCGCTTCATATGAACACAGAAGCGTTGAAAATGCTTTAACGTTTGCTTAACTCTGGTCTAACGTGGCAGTTCCTACTAAAATAAAATTGAAGGACTTCTTCAAAGCAGTCCAATTGATAGCAGTAGAGAAAGGGATTACTGCTAATCCATACAAAGGTAGTCGTGGTTCTGCTGTTTGTTTTCGTTTCTTCAAGAAAAACGAAGAGACTCCTTTTTATCTCTTTTGTTATGACGAAGATTTGCATTCTAGAGTTATCTATTCTGATGACCTCAAGAAAGCCTGTAAGGGTCTCGGTATAAACAAGAAGGAGTTTGAAGGATTTGTGAAAAAGATGCGCTGAAGGCCGGATGGTTCCTCGCCGGCCTCCCTCGCGACTTCGTCATTACCCGCCTCACCGAAGCGATAGCATAACGGCTTCATACCTCGTTCCGGCGCGCCTGTGGCGCGCCAGTTTTTGCATGTGCGAGGTTATCCACAAGCCCCCTAGATAGGAGAGTGGGGGAGAGTGGGATATACTCCACTGATGGTTAGTGAAGTGGGAAGCGGGAGTGGTGGCCTGCTTTTCAGTCCCACAACCATCTTCCGCTATGTTCCTCGGAGAATACCTGCACACTTTTGATTCTAAAAATAGAATTTCGCTTCCGTCGAGATTCCGGAAGGATCTGGGCCGCGTCGTTGTCATAACGCGCGGCCTTGATCATTGTCTCTACGTCTATTCGCGCCGGGCGTGGGAGAAGGAAGCGCAGAAATATGCAAGTGACGCGAACGGGAGCGCGGCGCGTCGCGGACTCGCGCGCCTCTTCCTCGCCGGCTCGTCTCTCGCCGACGTTGACCGCACCGGCCGGGTGCTCATCCCTGAGCACTTGAAGTCATTTGCCTCAATTAAGGAGAAGGCAGTCATCGCCGGTGTCGCTGACAGGGTTGAAATGTGGGAGGAGGGCGCATGGAAGACCTATACCGCCGAGATTGAGCGTAATGCCGACGCGTTTGCCGAGAAAGTCGGCCTGCCCGACCAGGGCACCCAGATATGAACCCCGTTAGAGACAAGAACCCAAAGAGTTCTGGCCGACAAAAGGTCGGCGTCTCTAACGGGGTGAAGGCCGAACACAACAGTGTGCTGATGGATGAAGTACTCAAGGCGCTTGCGGTGGCGCCGAGCGACACGGTCATTGACGCGACTCTCGGCGGAGCGGGACACTTTGCCGCGCTCCTCGCGGAGCTCGGCGAGGGCGGTGTCATCGTCGGCATTGATGCCGACCCCTCCGCGGTGGAGCGCGGTCGCGAGGCATATGCAGAGGACCGCCGTCCTGAACGTCCGGTTGCGCACATCGTGAACGACAACTTCCGTAATCTCGCGCGCATCCTGGAGCGGCTCGGCATCGGCCACGCCGACGCGATATTCCTTGACCTCGGCTG
>Ga0155570_111_pt1 | contig 30711 bp, 38 predicted proteins | sample RifCSPhighO2_12_FD_107227 | JGI IMG/M metagenome (GOLD analysis project Ga0155570, IMG submission 107227) | Candidatus Kaiserbacteria bacterium RIFCSPHIGHO2_12_FULL_54_16 | reverse complement strand
GTCCCACGAGAAGGAGAGGGGAGTGCGATAGTGCGCTTGCAGATAGAAATAACGGAGCGCGAGCGGGTGGAATCCTTTGGCGACCACATCAGAGAGACATACGATGTTCCCGAGCGACTTTGACGCCTTCTCGCCGCCGGTGGTGAGGAAGGCATTGTGGAGCCAATAATGCACGAAGGTGCGTCCGCTCGCCGCTTCTGACTGCGCGATTTCGTTGTTGTGATGCACGGCAATGTGGTCCTCGCCGCCGGTGTGGATATCAATCTCTTGGCCCAGGAGCGAACGCGACATCGCAGAACACTCAATGTGCCAGCCCGGGAAGCCAAGGCCCCATGGGCTCTGCCATCCGAGTTTGTAGTCTGGTTTCCAGAGCACGAAGTCGGCCGGATGACGTTTTTCTCTATGCATCTGCACGCGCGCGCTCTTCTGTTGGGCACTCACATCAATCCCGCCGAGCTCGCCATAGCGAGGGAAGCGCGAAGTGTCAAAATAGACTCCTTCGCTGGTTTGATACGCGTACCCCTTTTGTTCAAGCGTTTTGATAAGCGCGATTTGTTCTGGGATATAGTCGCTCGCGCGGGGGAAATGCACCTCCTTCGTATCTACGTGTAGCTCCTCTAAGTCGTCCAGAAAGAGTGCGGTGTATCGGTCGGCGAGCACGTGCATATTCTCAAGCGTGAGCTTCATACCCTCGCGCTTCAGCCCTTTTGTCATCTTGTCCTCACCCTCGTCGCCGTCCGACACCAAGTGTCCGAAGTCGGTGATATTAATAACGCGGCGTACGCGATAGCCGCCCGCGGCAAGCACGCGGGCGAGCGTATCGGAGAAGACATACGCGCGCAAGTTGCCGATATGCGCGGGACCATAGACCGTCGGTCCGCACGAATAGAGCAGAACGATTCCCGGCCTTTGCGGCACAAAAAGCTCTTTCTCGCCCGAGAGCGTGTTTGTGAGGAATATTCGCGCGGCCCGATGACGCGGCTGATTCTTTCGTTTCCCGAATATGCTCGCGAGAAGACCCATACGTCAGATCCACCGTTTCCTCGCGACGAAGAGCGTCAGTAACAAAGCTACGGCAAACATGATCCCGAGGATTATCCAAAATCCATTCGGCGTATCGACAAACGGCATATCCGTGGCTTTCATCGCGAATATCTTGGCGATAAGCGCGAGGGGCAGAAAGATGAAGCTGACCACCGTAAGTATCTTGATAATTTCGTTCTGCTTCGCGGACAATAACGCATTGTTGGTCTCGCGCATTTCGGTGGCGATAGCCCGATGCGTCTTCACGACCCGCGCGACATGCGCGCGCTCCGCGAGCATGCGGAGCGCGCGTTTAGCGAACGACGGGCCGAAGAAGCCGGTGTGGTCAAGCGCGTCAAGGAAGTTCCGCAAGACCTCTTCCTGATTCGCGAGGGCGGATTCCATATGGAGGAATTCGCGGCTGATGTTAGAGATTGAGCGTACGGTCGTCCGCTCATGGCCGTCAAACATGTCTTTCTCAACACGTGCGAGGTTGCCGGCGACATGGTTCGTATGGTCGCGCATCGCAGTGTAGAGATGCACGAAGAGGATTTCAAGCAACGTGTCGGTGGCAATAGGAACCTTCCCTGTGACAAGCTGTTGCGCTTCAAGGAGCTTCTTGAGGTGGTGCAGAGGAGCGACAACTTCGTAGCGCACGGTCAGAATAAAGTCCTTGCCGACGACAAAATCAACCTCTTGGCTCTTCGTCTCGCCGTCTCCCACGCCCTGGGTGGGGAAGTGGAGGACGAGAAGCACCATCCCGTCGTCGGTGATTGTAGTCGGCACAGGGGTCGGCGCCAGCATCTCTCGTTCTATCCGTTCGTTGACAGAGAATTCCCGCGCGACCTGCCGAATCTCGTTCTCAGTCGGTTGTTCAAGGTCAACCCAAACCCCGCCTTCGTACTCATGCCGAAATATCATGCTTCTAGAATACCATGCGTATGCTACACTGGAGGCACTATGGACTCTGGAGAACCATATCGTCGGGGACGCACCATTATCGCGCGCGGCGTTTCGTTCGCTCTCGTCGCCGCAGTCGCGTTTGGCGCCGGACTCGCTGTCGCCGACGGAGGTTCTTCTGCGTCGGTAGCCGCGCGCATCCCGCTCATCGGCGACGGTCTTGACGCGACGCCGAGCCAGAATGCCGACCTCACCGATTTTTGGAAAGCGTGGAATGCGCTTGAGACGCACTACATTACTACGCACGCATCTTCAACGGTGCCTTCGGATAAAGAGCGTGTCTACGGCGCGATAGAAGGCCTCGTCGCTTCGTATGACGACCCCTACACCGTCTTTTTCCCGCCCAAAGAAGCGAAACAATTCGCCGAGACCATTTCGGGGAGCTTCGGAGGGGTCGGTATGGAGATTGACGTGAAGGACGACATATTGACCGTTATCGCGCCCCTGAAGGGTACGCCAGCGGAGGCGGCCGGCATCAAGGCGGGCGACCAGATCGCCGCCATAGACGGGAAGTCAACCGACGGTCTCTCGACCGACAAGGCCGTGAGCAAAATTCGCGGTCCGCTCGGCACGACGGTGGAGCTCACGATTATTCGCGACGGGAAATCGCTGGATGTGAAGATTGTCCGCGATACGATCCAAGTCCCCGAGACCGAAGACGGTCTTGATTCGGAGAGCGGCGTGTACCACATTGCGCTCTACGAGTTCACCTCCAGTTCGGTCAATCTTTTTAACCAAGCATTCGCGCGGTTTAAGAAGTCGGACTCGCGGAAACTGGTCATTGACCTGCGCGGCAACCCGGGCGGGTATCTGGAGGCGGCGGTTCATATCGCGAGCCATTTTCTCCCCAGGGGCGCGAATGTCGTTACCGAAGATTTCGGCGGAAAAGAAGAAAATAAGACCCACGCGAGTCTCGGATATTCTGATGTGCCGAGAGGAACGAAGATTGTCGTACTTATTGACGGCGGGTCGGCCTCGGCCTCCGAGATTTTCGCCGGCGCCCTCCAAGACTATCGCGCCGCGACCATTATCGGCACAAAATCTTTCGGCAAAGGGTCTGTGCAAACGCTTCTGGACCTCGGCGACGGCTCATTGAAGATTACCGTCGCGCGCTGGGTCACGCCTAGCGGCCACTGGATTATGGACAACGGCGTGACGCCCGACATCGTCGTGCCGTATACGAAGGAAGACGTCGCCGCGAAGAAGGACCCGCAAATGGCGCGCGCCGTCACATTTCTGACGATAGGGAAGTAGTGCATTGCCGGCAGGGCAGGGTTTTGTTGATATACTGTTAAAAATCTAAAAATGCGCACACAAAGTCGCCCAAATGGGTTTTTACTCCATGATGTACTCGTCATCGCCATAAGCGTTGGCGTTGCTGTGTTTCTGGTGCGGACAGAGGTTCTGGTACGGATACTAACGTCCGCCCGCGAGCTGGAATTTCTGGGAAGTTTTATAGCGGGCATCTTTTTCACCTCGGTATTTACCACTGCGCCGGCCATAGTCACGCTTGGCGAGATCGCCCGCATCCACGCGGTCGTGCCGACAGCCCTGTTCGGGGCGATTGGGGCCGTTGTAGGCGACATCATCATTTTCCGATTTATTCGGGACAAGTTTTCCGAACACTTAATTGAGCTGGTCGGGCACCGGAACGTGAGCAGAAAAATGCGAACATTCTTTAGATTAAGGCTTTTCCGCTGGTTATCGCTCTTCGTGGGAGGACTTATCATCGCTTCGCCGCTTCCCGATGAGCTCGGTATCAGCTTGCTCGGCTTTTCAAAAGTTAAGATATCCCGATTCGTCCCGCTCTCATTCGCTTTCAACTTCATCGGCATCGTGCTGATAGGCCTAGTCGCTCGGGCGATATGAACGTGCTTTTAACGACCGGGAAGTAACTCGTATCCCATTTAATAAAAAGCTCCGCGAATTCCGCAGGACTTTTCGAAAGGCAGATATCCGTTATTTTACATAACCACTTTACCTTAATTCGTCCTATAGGTTATAATAAGGTAAAGTGAAAAGAGAACAGAAAAGACGGGTAAAGATGAAGAACTTGTTGTTGCGGTCGATTGCTGTGGCTGGAGTCATCAGCATCGTGCTTATGGCGCCGAAGATGACGCGCGTATTAAAAGAATTGGATCGCCCGGCCAAGAATCGCGCACAATTATACAGACGCATCACACAAGGTATCAATAGGTTGGAACGAGACGGTCTCGTTACCGTTTCTGGAGAATACGCAAAACGTCGTGTGAAGATTACGGATAAGGGCAGGGAAGTGGTAGAACAAATTGAATTCGGGGAATATGTGATAGAGGAGCCTGCATTTTGGGACGGGAAGTGGCGTGTGCTTATTTTTGACATCAGCGAACGTCGACGACGTACGCGTACTCAACTCCGCCGGTTATTAGACGGTGCAGGTTTTATGAGAATTCAAGACAGCGTATGGGTGCATCCGTATCCCTGCGACGAATTCATTTCGCTTGTCCGTGCACATCTGAAGAGCGGTGTAGGCGAGATGCGCATTTTCGTCGCGGAGGCTCTAGAATCCGACAAGTCCCTGCGAGAGCACTTCCGTCTAGGTTTACCTTAGTATATCCTATAGGTCACCGTAAGGTAAAGTGATATTGAGAAATTTGATTAATAATACGATGTGAAGTAAGATGGCAGTATATGAAAGTCGTTTTACTAAAAGACGTGAAGGGGGTCGGGCGCGCGCATGAGGCCATAGAAGCCAGGGACGGCCACGCGCTCAACTATCTCATCCCGCAGAAGCTCGCGATCGCGGCCACAGCGGCCGCGCTGAAGGAGGCGCAGGCCCGCCAGAAGCAGGTTACGGAGCGCAAAGAGCTTGACACTAAACTGCTCGCGCAGAACATCGCGGCGCTCGCCGATGCTCGCCTTGTAATCAAAGCGAAGGCCAATGAAAAGGGCCATCTCTATGACGCGGTAGGGGAGAGCGAGATAAGCGCCGCGGCCAAGGAGCAGGCGAAGGTAGACCTCCCTGTTGAGGCGATAAAGATTGATCGGCCTTTTAAAGAGCTCGGTACGTTTGATATCCCCGTCGCCGCCGGCGAAACCTTCGGCACGTTTTCCATCACGATTGAAGCGGAATAGTCTTAAACGACATCGGCGACTTTTTTGGCGATGATGCGGCCGGTGAAGTTCGTCTTACGGCGAGTGCGGTAGCTGACGGTGCCGGTAGCGAGAGCGAAGAGCGTGTGGTCGCGGCCGACCGCCACATTTTCCCCCGCCTCAATCTTGGTTCCGCGCTGGCGGACAATAACCATGCCGGGCCTGGCAGTTGCGCCGTCAGCGAGCTTCACCCCGAGATATTTCGGATTTGAATCCTTGAGGTTTTTTGCCGAACCGCCGGCCTTGGTTGATGCCATAGTGGTATAGTTTTACTCAATGAGTATAGCAGACATTGGTGAGAAATGCAAAAACTTCCTTGCCAGAGTTTCGCGCGATGCCCTCATCCTCGCCATTATCGTGCTTACCGCGCTTTTCGGCTTCGGGCTCGGATATCTGGCGGGGTTGGACTCTGTTACAATATAGAAATATGAACGATGACTTGACACGCCCACCGGTACCGCCGATACAACAGGCCGCACAGCTGGATACGGTCGAGAAGCTGGCCCGCGTAGTCCACGAAGGAGGTCGGACGATGCCCTCCGAGCGTCCGCTTCTCGTCTGCAAGCCGAAAAAAATAGAGTCATGGCGCGTATTCAAGATTATGTCGGAGTTCATAGAAGGGTTTGACATCATTCGCCGCTACGGGCTCGCCGCGACCTTCTTCGGCAGTTCACGCGCCTCGCTTGAGGACGAGGTGTATCGGCACGCGACCGAGCTCGCGAGTCGCCTCGCGAAAAGAGGTTTCGCCGTTATTACCGGAGGCAGTGCCGGCATTATGCAGGCCGCGAACAAGGGAGCTTTTGAGGCCGGAGGCGTGTCAGTCGGGCTGAATATCAATCTGCCAGAATTGCAGACCTACAACCCATACCTTACCGAGAAATTCGGCTTTGACCATTTCTTCGTGCGGAAGGTCATGCTGACCTACGCCTCCGAGGTGTATGTTTATTTCCCGGGCGGCTTCGGCACGTTGGACGAGTTTTTTGAAATCGTGACACTCATACAATCTAAGAAGATTCGCACGGTGCCCATTATTCTTTACGGAAAAGATTTTTGGGAACCATTGCTTGGTTTTATTGAAAAGACGCTTTATAAGGACTATGCGGCTATTGATGAAGGAGATATGAAGCTTTACACACTTATTGACTCGGTTGACGAAGCATACGACTACATACTCGCGCACGTTTCTTGTTAGAGCGCGGTTTTGCACTTTTCCGAAAGGGAAGTGGTCATTTCGGTGATATGCTATCCCCATATGGCACGAACAAAATATTCTGCCCGGAAACTTCAAGTGTACGCGTTTTGGACCGGCTTTTTAAGCACGATTATCAGTTTGTCCCACGTCATTATCATCGCATTGAAAAAATAAAGCCTACCGCGCATGGGGTAGCGGGGGACCGAATTCATACCATTCGCACAATATATCTTTTGCGAATGCTATGCTTTAAGGTTCTGTATGAACATGATAAGCCACTGCCATATCTGTGAGAGAAGATAGAGGAGATAGCTGAAATTCTCTTGGCCGGCCGGAGAATTGACAATAGCTTCAAGGGAGATGCCGAAGAAAGAGAGGCCGAGAACGAAAATGAATACCCAGAAGACGAGGTTGAGCATGCCCCATATTATATCACATTGGAGGGGGTGCTAGAATCTCGGCATGACGAGACGAGCCACGGCTTTACAGCATTTAAAGAAAGCAGACCCGTATCTCCATAAGGCTACATTAGGACACCACACTTCCCTACCAGCGCAACTGGTCGCCAAACGGACGAGCGCTGAACTGTTCGAATCGCTTGTGTCAACCGTCGTTTCGCAACAGCTTGGCCTCGCGGCCGCAGACGCAATCTTCACGCGTGTCAAAAAAGTGTGCGGAGGCCGTGTGACCCCCGAATCGGTTTTGAAGGTTCAGCCACAGACCCTTCGGAAGGCCGGCCTTTCTAGTGCAAAGGTAAAAACGCTTAAAGCGATTGTCGCGACGGTACAAAATGGCGAGCTCAATCTACTTTCATTAAAAAAGATTTCTGAAGCAGACGCCGCAGAAAGACTCATACAGATATGGGGGCTCGGCCCCTGGTCGGTAGAAATGTTCCTCATGTTCGCGCTCGGTCGCGCTGACGTGTTTTCGCCAGGCGACCTCGGCCTCGCCCGCGCGATGGAAACGCTCTATGAACTTCCAAAGAATTCCCCGCGTGAGACGCTCATCGCAATTTCGCAGAAGTGGTCCCCGCACCGCACCTACGCATCGCTTCTCCTCTGGGCCACTAGAGATACGCGAGTGGGTCGAGATACGCGTTCGGAGGCGCGACGGGTATAGTGACGACTGACCCGCTCCGACAGGCGTATTGCTTAAACGAAATCGCTTCAGTTACATATAGACCGAGATGAAGGTGGGGTCCCGTCGCGTAGCCGGTATTGCCGGAAAATCCAATGACCTGGCCGGTAGAAACCGTAGCCCCCTTTTGCACGCTGATATCAGAGAGGTGGGCATAGAGGGTCGTGAGGCCGTTTGGGTGTTGGATAAGCACCCACTTCCCGTACTGGCAATTTGGTACCGCACCGTAATTAATCGCGAGTACGGTCCCTACAAGCGCGGAGCGAACCGGAGTGCCGATGAGCGCGCGAAAGTCTACGCCATTGTGCGTTCCAGAAACGTAGAGCCGTTGCGAGGCCGAGGTCTTGCCGAATTGTTGCGTGACAAACACGGTGTCGAGCGGCCATCGTAGCACCCCCTTGCCTGCGGGAGGGATACGACTCGGGTCGAGCACGTACTGAAGTTGCGATTCAAGTTCAAACAGCGCGGCCTCAAAGGCAGTCTCCTCGGCTTTTTTAGCCGCTATGATTTTTTGATACGCGCTTTCCTGATTTTTCGTATCGGTGAGGAGCTTCTGTTGCGCCGTTTTCTGGAGGTCAATAGATTTCTTCTGCAACGAAAGCTCGTTGTGGAGCGCGACGAGAGTCGCCTTCACTGCGGCTACCTCGTCCCGATTCGTCGTGAGTTCGGTGCGCACTGCGCGCAAGTTGTTGATGTCGTCTGCGAGCGCCCTATTAAATTGCCGAGCGCGGTCGGCCGCCTGCCACGCATCGCCGAGCGTGCGTGAGGAGATGAGCTTGACAACAAGAGAGTCCTCCTCGTCTTGGGCGGTAGACCGAAGCGCTTTCGCTATCGCATCTTGGTCGGCAGAAATTGATTCCTCTTTATCTCCGATGGAGAGCGTGAGGTCCTTAATTTTAAGATTGGCCGAGGAAATCTTATTTTGCGTTGCCTGAATCTCGCTTGCGAATTTTTTCTGGGAGAGCGTGAGCGAGCTTACGGTGGATTGGAGCGTGTTCTTCTTTGTCCCCAGCGTGTCAAGCTGTTTTTGAAAGGATGCTATTTCCGCCTTGAGCGCATTCAACTGCCGATTGTTCTCGTCAATCTGGGATTGGATGTCGGAGGCCGCATCGGCGAGCGCGAAATGAGGAATGCCGATAAAAACTCCTGCGATAAGCAGTAAAAGCCCGATGCGTATCATTCGCCAAGTATAGCAATAGCTCTCTGTATGCGCGAAATGGATTCTTCGGGTCCAAGAATTGAGATGAGCGTGAAGGGGTCGGGCGAGCGTTCAGCCCCGGAGAGCGCGTAGCGCAGGGGCCAAAGGACGGCTCCGCGACCCCCCTTCCCCTTCCCTTCTTCAGCGTCGGCCAAGGGCATTACGGCCTCTTTTACCTCTCCGGCAGAAACGTCGTTCCCAAGGGCTTTTAAGGGCTTCAGAAGGCTCTCTAGAGCCGTTTTAGCCACTCCTGGGCGCTCTTTGAGCTCCTTTGCCAGGAGCTGTAATCGGTCAAGATTCGGCTCGGTAAAGAGACAAGAAAACTCTCCTGCGAGCAGTTCTCGGGCCTCGCCGAACGTATGCGCGCGCTCTTTCAAAAGCGACACAGTTTTTCCGACAATGTCGGGACGTCGTACGTCCCGACGTGCGTCCAAATGCGTGAGAAAGTCCTCGTCAGAGAGCTTGCGCATCCAGTACTGGTTGACCGAAAGCAATTTCACTTCATCAAAGACCGCGCTTCCCTTCTGTACGCGCGAGAGGTCAAAGGCGGAGATAAGCTCATCCTTTGACAGATATTCGCGGTCATCGCCCGGATTCCAACCGAGGAAGGCGAGATAATTAAGCAACGCCTCCGGCAGGATTCCCATATCGCGATACTCGGTCAGCGGTTTCGCTCCGTTGCGCTTGCCGAGTTTCTTATGATTGCTATCCATGATGAGCGGCAGATGCGCATAGAGCGGTAGAGGTAAACCGAGCGCACGTTGGATAAGCATCTGACGCGCAGTGTTGGAGATATGGTCACCGCCGCGGATGACATGCGTCACTCCTTCATCTGCATCATCTACCACGACCGCGAAGTGGAAGACTGGCTCATCTAATGAACGCGCGATGATGAAGTCGCCGAGGTCGCTGACATCGGTTGTTATCTCTCCACGGATGACATCGGTGAACGCAACGGCTCCGCCCGGATTCCTGAAGCGGATAACCTCTTCCCTGTCCCCCGGGGCCTGCGGAGTTTCTTTTGAGACATAGGCGGTGTTATCAGCAATAAGTTTTTCAAGCAATTCTCTATGTCGTGGCCGATGTTCGCTCTGCCGATACATCTGGTCGGCAGGAAGCTGAAGCCATTTAAGAATTTCGGGAATGTTCGCTGCATACTCCGGTTTTGAACGCGCTACATCGGTGTCTTCAATGCGAACGATGAATTTCCCGCCCGAATGCTTCGCGAAGAGATAGGCGAAAACAGCGGTGCGATAGTTGCCGGCATGGAGGAGGCCGGTTGGCGAGGGAGCGAAACGAGTGACGACAGGGCTCACCCCATTAGAAATAGAATTCATATTTTATATTCGTTATTTCTAACGGGACTCATAGTTCGTCCCGTTAGAAATAGAACGCGGACGACTTTGTCCTCGCCACCCACTGATTTGCTTGGGTGCTTCTCATTGCGATTATCATACTCTATTGCCTCCGTGTTCGCGATTTCTAACGGGATTCGTGCCTAAGGGCGATGGAGAGCACCTCGTGAGCGAGGATGCGCGCGGCGTCTGGGTCGGTGAATCCGGCCGCAGAGGCGCCCATGCGTTCGGCGAGTTGCGGGTCGCTGACAATGCGCCGCACCTCGGACAATAAGAGATGGGGCGTTAGATTCTGTTCTTCAAGCACGACAGCCGCCCCCGTTTTCGCATAGGCATAGGCGTTCGTTCGCTGGTCGTGGCTCACCGATTCTGGTATCGGGATGATGATGGCAGGCTTCTTCCAGAGGCCTATCTCGGCGATGGCGTTCGCACCTGCTCGCGAGACGATGACGCTTGCGACGCCGGCCGCTCTCTGGAGCGATACTTGGTCAAGGAAGTTAATGGGATGATAGCGGCTCTCGTGCGGATTTTTTGCAAGGACAACCTGCGCGACTGCCGACACGTTTTTGAAATTCGCCTGCCCCGTCTGATGGATGATGTTGCCGACGGCGACCAGTTCGCCCAAGCACGAGAGCACGACCTCGTTTATCTTCATCGCTCCCTGGGAGCCGCCGAGAATGAGGATGGTCGGTATGTCCGCTTCAAGGCCGAGATACTGCCGCGCGCCTTCGGTCTCTACGCGCATGAGCGCCTTGCGGATGGGGATGCCGGTGCGGGCGATGTTCTGTTGGGCGTTTTTCGGGAAATACTCTGCAGAACTTTCAAACGAAATCGCGATTTTCTTCGCGAACTTCGCGGCGTAGAGATTCGCCCGTCCCGGCTTCGCATCAGACTCGTGGATGATGATAGGGATGCGCAGGAGGCGCGCGGCTGTCACCGTCGGTACCGAGCCGTACCCGCCCTTGCTCACCACGACATCGGGATAGATGCGAAAGAGCGTGAGGAGAGCCGATATCGTTCCCGCGAAGGAGACGAAGAGGTCGGTAATGTTCCGGAAGGATGCATAGCGGCGCATCTTCCCTGCCGGTATGTGGATGTATGTAACGCCGTTTTCAAAAAGAGCCTTCTCATCAAATGAGTTTGGCGCGAGGTAATAGAGCTTGGGTGCGATAAGGCGCTCCTCGCGCACGAGGTCTCGGAGTGCCTCACTGATGGCGACAATCGGATAAAAATGCCCTCCTGTCCCTCCTCCCGTAAACGCGATGGTCATAATGTGAATTATATCAGCTCTCACGCCTTTTTATGAGCGGCGACGTTGAGGATGAGGCCGCACATGATGAGAGACGCCATAAGCGCCGTTCCCCCGTGGGATATGAACGGCAGAGGCAGACCGGTAAGCGGGATGATGCCGAGCATTGAGCCCATGTTGATAAAGGCTTGCAGGATTATGATGGAGGAGAAGCCAAGCGCGACAAGTCCGCCAAAAAGGTCGCGCGAATTCCCCGCTATCACGATGCCGCGCGCCACAAGCGCGATGAAGAGCGCGAGCAAGATGCTCGCGCCGACGAATCCGGTTTCTTCTGCGAAGACAGCGAAGATAGAGTCGCCCTCGGGCTCCGGCAGGTAGTTGAACTTCTCTACGCTCTGACCGAACCCTCTGCCGAGGAGGCCGCCGCTCCCGATAGCAATGAGCGACTGTTGTATCTGATATCCGCTCGTCAATGCATTTTCAGATGGGTTGATGAATGTTTTGATGCGTTGGGCTACGTGGGGCCGTGCATAGACGACGGCGACAAGCGTGATGACGGCGATGAGCGCGAGAATACCAAAGTCTCGCCACGGCGCTCCCGCAGAAAAGAACATCATCGCGCCGGTTACCAGGAGAAGAATCATCGTTGAGGTATTCGGCTGTGCGATGAGGAGAATGCTCGGGAGCGCAACGATGCCGATAAATGGATACAAACCTTTTCTCGGGTTCGCGAGCTGGCGCGCGCGCGGGGCCAGCCACCAGGCGAGTACCAACACGAAGCCGATTTTCATAAATTCTGTCGGTTGAACGGTCGTGAAGCCGAGACCAATCCAGCGAGTTGCGCCGCCCGCATGGAGCCCGATGCCGGGAACGAAGACAAGTGCGGTGAGAAGGAGCGTGCCCGCATAGATGTACGGAGCGCAGACTTTGAACCACGAGAGAGGAATCGCGCGCGCGATGAGAAGGGCGAGAAACCCGAGTCCAAGCCCAAGACCCGCCTGGAACAGTATATCCTTGGATACTGAACTGCTCTCGCGCGCCAACAGGCCGAGCGATGCCGAAGAAAAAATCGCAAAACCCAAGAGGACAATCACGACCACCAGTACGACGAAGACCCGGTCGCCAGAAATAAACTTCATCCCGTTAGAAATAGGACGCGGACGCGCAGTAAATACTGCGGTCAAACCCTATCCGGTTATCGCCAATAAACGAACTCATATTACGTATTGTACCAGAGCGTCCGCTATTTCTAACGGGATTCATGGTTATTTCAAGAGGGCGACGGTCATACCGAGGATGGCGCAAACAACTCCGATAATCCAATATCGCATCGTGACCTTATATGAGGGCCAGCCGATTGCCTCAAAGTGGTGGTGTAGGGGGGCGATACGGAACACCTTTTTCCCACGCAATCTCTTAGAAGCGACTTGGATAACATTTGAAAAGACGGTGACGACCAGCGGGAACGCGATGATAGGAAGCGCCGCGACGCCGTATCCGTCGCCGGGCGTATCGGTCATAAAAGCGATGACGGCGAGCGTCAGCGTGAGGCCCATGGTGCCCGTCTCGGTCATCCAGAAACGTGCGGGCGGAATATTAAACCAGAGAAAGGCGAGTATCGCGCCCGCCAGCGTTGCCGAGAACGCGGCGAGGTTAATTTGGTTTTGGAAATACGCGATGCCCGCGTAGGCCATGAAGGCGCTACCAAAGACGCCGCCCGCGAGCCCGTCAATACCGTCAATGACGCCGCCCGCATAGAGCCCCAGAGATACCAGTATAAAGAGAGGAACAATGAGAGCGCCAAGATACAATGTCCCGTCACTCGGGACGCCGATAGCGGTCACGCCAAGCTTCACATAGAACCACCAGCCGATAAAGCTTGAAATGAGAGTGACGAAGAGGAGCCTCGTGCGAAGCCGTATGCCGCGCTCGCCCGACGGGTGGATATCAAGCAGGTCATTCGCGAATCCGACAAGCGCGCCGGCCACGAGCGTGAAGAGCGGCACCCACGTTTGACTGCGGCTGAAAAAATCCAGTTTGACCATAAACGGGGTCGGTATCACCCGTGCGAGAAGCCATATGGCGAACGTGACGAAGACAACCGTTGCCCAGATAAGGATGCCCCCCATGCGCGGCGTATTCGTCTCGGTGCCGGTGTGGAACGTCGTGCGGAGCCTTTCAAATTCAACCGCCGGCGTGCCATCAAGCGCCATCTTTCCGGCCGTCTTTTTCCACACTTTATATTTGTAGAGATAATGCGTAAGAATGGGAGCGAATAAAATTCCTATAGCGAAGGCGGCGGCGGCGGGAATGAAGACCTTGATGATACTGCTGACAATCATAGCGAAGCGACGCCCGCGAAGTGGGCCAGCGCCGCATATACCAGCGTCGCGCCGTCGGTGAAGCGGGCCTTCGGCGAAGAGCCGAGAACAACGACGGCGATAGAGTGATTAATACCTGCGTCAAAGACCAGTACGAGATTGCCTCCTGCAAGGTCGGTGAAGCCGGTTTTAGAGAGGAGGAGACGGGGGATGGAGGCGACCATTGGGTCGGTGTTTCCCACTGTGAAAGAAGTGCCCCCCTCTGAAACGGCTTCTGCAGAACTGAATGTCGTCGCTTCTGCAACGCCGGGCGCCAGCTCGGATAGAGCGCCCGCGAGACGGGCAAGGTCGCGCGCAGAACCGTAGCCGCCCGAGACGGCGGAGTTCATATCAAGACCGCTCCCATTGACGGCGTACGTCTGCGAGAGGCCGAGCGCGGCGGCCGCGCCCGCGAGCATATCGCTTTGTGAGAGATTTTCTCGTTCGGCGGTCGCGCTCGCGATGGCGACGGCGCCGTCGTTGAGCGATGCGGTCAGTGTGAGCCGAGAGAGGTCGGCGAGCGAGAACGTCTGCCCGACTCGGAATGTACGCGGTCCCTCAACAGAAATGGCACTCTCGGGAATGGTGATGGGCGTGTCGGGCGAGAGCGTGAGAAGCGCGGCATAGACCGTAAGAAGTTTCGTCAAGGAGGCGAGCGGGAGCTGGGCGTCGGCATTCTTCGCATACAGCGTCTCTCCCGTAGCGAGGTCGTACACGACAGCCGCTTTCGCCTCAAGCGGGACGTTAGCAAATGCGTCCGGTGCCGCTAAGACTACTGTCGCGGGAAGAGCTGGCAGAGGCTCGTTAGGTGTCTTCGGTATGAGGAGGAAGAGAGCGAGGAGGAGCGAGGCGCCGATAAGCGCTATACCCATTTCGCGCATGGAGCGAGTATGTGCGGCGAGCTTCCGGAGTTCCTCAGTATTCATCCCGTTAAAGGTAGGAAATCAGAGATTTCCGTACGATTATTGATAATAATTCTTTTCGCACTACCATCTCGTCTAGCATAACATCAATTATCTTTCGGCCCTGACCTCTAACGGGATTCATGATTTTTCTTCGCCTTCGGAGGATTCTTCGACCGCGACGTGCGCGCTGGCTTGTAGCTCTGCAAAGCGCGGGAGCTCGTCTGCACTGCGGATGCCGAGATGCGCGAGCGCTTCGGTTGTGAGAGCGTAGCGCACGCGCCGCTTGTCCCGCTCGTCTTCTCTCCCCTCAATCAATCCGCGCATGAGGAGCGTACGGAGCGAGGTTGAAGAATTAACGCCGCGGACCCAGTCTATCTCTCCGCGCGTCGCCCCCTCGTGGTACGCGACGACGGCAAGCGTCTCCATACTCGCCTTCCCCAAGTCGCGCGAGAGCTCGCTTTCGCGAAGTTTCTTCACGAGAGCGGACGCTTCGGGGGCGGTGCGCATCTCTATTTCCCCATCTGTTTCTATAATAGATATGCCGTGCCCGCCAAGTTGTTGTGCGAGCGCTTTCAGAGCGACAGTAAGTTCGGCATGCGTAATGCCCAAGAGCTTCGCGAGCTGTTTCTTATCAAGCGGTTCTCCAGAAGCGAAGAGAAGCGCTTCAAGCGCGGCGGGGGGTGTAAGCATTCTCCCTATTGTAGCTGATGCTTCATCACACTGTCGAGTGCGAATGTTCCCTTACCCCCCAGCAACGCCTCCTGTTGTGGATGTTATTTAGCGGGTGAAGTCGCGGTTGCGACGGCGGTAGGCGAACCAGCCGGAGAGGTTGGTGAAGGTGTAGAGCGCTAATACTGCGACCGCGACGACGAGAAGGTCGTCGGGGTGGAGCGGATAGGCGATAAGCGCATACGAGGTGAGAACGCATGCCGCGATAGACAACACGACGTCAAGCAGGATATTCGGGACGGTCTCGCGTATGCCGATGAGTTTTTCATAGAGTTCCCACAGCATTGCGAGGGCAAACGTGAGTGCAAGCGCGGTGAGAAACGATATGCCGGTGAGCGCCGGGAACATCCCCATAAGGACCCCGAAGAGAAAATGAGGTATAGACCAGAGGTCAAATCCCCTCCCCTTCTCCCACCAGTCTTTAGCCATAGTGCGGGATGGCGGAGGGGGCGGTGTGGGAGAGGCGGATGTCGCCATACGCGGTGTGCTGTTCAGCGGCGATGGCGTCCTGCTTCACGAGTTCCAGGAGTGCGAGGAAGGAGACGATAACTTCTATCCGTTCTTTCGTCCCTTTGGAGAATTCGTTGAACGAGAGCGTGAGAGCGCTCTGTACGCGCCTCGCGAGACGGTCCATCATTTCTTCAATGGTGACGAGCGGCTTCACGCGGGTTTCGGGCAGTTCTTGGACCGCTTCGCGCGCGGCGAGCACGCGCACGAGCGCCTCGGCGAGCGCGCGTGCCGAGAGGTCGCGCGAAGGGGCGAAGACCACTTCAGGCGGACGCTCCCCTGCCTGTACCATCACCGTCCTGCCGTAGATGCGCGAGAGCTCACGGGCGGCGGCGCGCACCTTCTCATACGCCGCAAGCCGGCGCTTCAAGTCGTCAACGTCGGCGTTCTCCTCGTCGGTAAGTGCGAGGTCGGGGATGAGCGAGCGAGACTTGATGAGGAGGAGCGTCGCCGCTATCTGGATGAAACTGGCCGTCTCCTCTACCGGGAACGCCTCCTGCGCGCGCACGTGCGCGATAAAATCTTCGGTGATGTTCGCGAGCGTGAGGTCGTTGACCAGGAGCTTGCGTGCTTCAATAAGGTCAAGCAGTACCTCAAACGGTCCCTCATACGAATCTGTTTTTATAGAAAATGACATGGTTCCTACGATTGTTCTATAAAACGCAGAAGGAGCCGCACGGGAGTCCCGGCCGCGCCCTTCGCGAGCTCGTCGCCGGGTGCGGCCGTCATCCTTGGAGCTATGTCCAGATGCGCCCATGGGCACTCTAATTCTTTGGCGAATTGCCAGAGGAACATCCCGCCGTCTATCGCGCCTCCGTAGCGGCTGGTGGAGCCGCCGGGGACATTCTTAATATCAGCGAATTCTCCTTTCACCCGCTCCTCGTATTCGTCCCAGAGCGGAAGTCGCCAGATATAGTCGCCCGACGTCTCTCCATCGCGCGAGAGCCTCTCGGCGAGCGCATCGTCGCGCGTGAGGAGCGCGCTCGCATAGAGACCGAGCGCAGAAACAGCGGCGCCGGTCAGCGTGGCGACATCAATAACAACAGAGGGCTTGAGGCGTTTCGCATAGGTGAGCGCATCGGCGAGGATGAGCCTGCCCTCGGCGTCGGTATCCAATACCTCAATTGTCTTCCCCGAGAGCGACTTCAACACGTCGCCCGGACGGTACGCGCTATTGCCCGGCATGTTCTCTACTGCCGGTACGAGACCGATGACATGTTTCTTCAGCTTCAGACGCGCGGCGAGCGCGACCGCGTAGATGACGGAGGCCGCGCCCGACATATCCATATGCATTTCATAAATGCTGTTTGAAGGCTTCAAGTTCAGTCCGCCGCTGTCAAAGGTGACCCCCTTGCCCACCAGCACAATCGGCCTCCCGGACGCTCCCTTATATTCCATTATCGTGAATGTCGGCGCTTCGGTTGAGCCCCTCGCGACGCCGAGAATTGCACCCATGCCGAGCTTCTTCATTTCTCTCTCTCCGAGAGTCGTCACTTTAATTTTGGGGCCTGCCCCGACGCTTCTCGCGGCCGCCAAGCCGGCCGCGGCGAGAAGCGTCGGGGTCATATCGCCTCCGGGCGTGTTCGCGAGGGTACGGCACGCGTTTACCGCTCTCCCAATCTCCTGTCCCTTCTTTACCGCCCTCTCAATCATAGGCGAAGACTTCCCGTAGAGGAATATTTCTTCAACAGTATCCCAGCCCTCTTTCGGCCTCGTTTTAAGAGCGTTGAATTCAAAGTTCGCCATTTCAAAGTTCTCCGCCGCGAGCTGTGGATTATAAAACTTCTGAAACATATCAAGCTGTACGGCAATTTTTTTACACTTGTTCGCCTTGGCCGCCTGCACGACAGAGCGACACAGGATGATAAACTTTCGCGCGCTCATCTCCCCGGGCTTCCCTACCCCCAATTCCAGAGTCTCTATTCCTTTCTCTCTCGTAAAACGTCTCGCCTCTTTTGTTTTATCGGTAAACGCGATGCGCACGTACCCCTTCGGCGCGTTCTCAATGTTCCCTTTTTTGAACGAGAGTTTCATCAGATTATTTCTTATCAATTTTGAGACCAAGCTCTTTGAGCTGTTTGTCGGTCAGGGCCTTAGGAGCTTTCATAACTGCCGTCTGGCCGCCGCGCGTCATCGGGAATGCCTGTACCTCGCGCAACATCGTCTCGCCGGTGAGATTCATAATATTGCGTTCAATGCCGAGCGCGATGCCGCCGTGCGGGGGCGTGCCATAGCGAAATGCTGTGAGCATATGCCCGACGCGCTCTTTTAGCTCTTCAGCACTGAAACCCATGACCTTGTAGACCGCTTCAAGTATTTCCGGCTTGTGCGCGCGAATAGAGCCACCGGCCGACTCATAACCGTTGCAGACGAGGTCGTATTGCGTCGTGAGTATTTCGCCGATGCGTTCGCCTTTCATCAGCCAGTCAAGATGCTCCGGTATCGGCATTGAGAACGGATTGTGGGTGAATGTCCAGCCGCCCTCCTCTGTTTTTTCAAAGAACGGGAAGTTCACCACCCATGCATAGGCGAGGATACCCTTTTCTTTATCTTCATCAGTGCGCAGGTCAAACTTATCAGCGCCATATTTCTCCACCGCGTCTTTATAGGAGATACGCGGGAACGGTTTCTCCTTGATGGTGTAGCCCATCGCCTCCACAACAGTCGTCACCATATCTTCTACGGCGGCCATCACGTCTTCCATCGTCACAAACGACATCTCAATATCCACCTGTGAATGCTCAAATCCACGGTCGGCGCGCAGGTCCTCGTCGCGCACGGCGCGGGCTATCTGGAAGTATCGTTCAAATCCGGCAGTCATCAGGAGCTGTTTATACTGCTGGGGCGACTGCGGGAGCGCGTAGAACTTGCCGGGGTTGAGACGCGACGGCACGACGAAGTCGCGCGAGCCCTCGGGAGTGGATTCGGTAAGGAGCGGAGTCTCAATCTCGGTGAAATCTTTTGAAAATAAGTATTCGCGACAACGGCGGATAAACTCGCTCCGCACCCGCATATTCTTCTGCATTCGCTTGGAGCGCAGGTCAAGGTAGCGATACTCCGCGCGCACAGACTCGTCAATACCGCTCGTGTCATTGGAGATATCAAACGGCATCGCCTCTGACGGATTCAGGATTTCAATGCCCTTTATCTCAAGTTCAATGTCGCCGTTCTGGCGGTCGGCCTGCGCATTCTTCTCGGGGCGCTTGTTCACGACTCCTTCTACGCGGACGACGTACTCGTTTCGGATATCCTTCGCCGCCTCTATAGCGGGACTGCCCGGGAGCACAACGCCCTGCACGAGTCCCGAGCGGTCGCGGAAATCAAAAAAGACCATTTTCCCCTGGTCGCGTCGTACATCCACCCAGCCCGAAATACTGACGGTTTCCCCGACATGCTTCCCCAGCTCCCCGATAAGCGTCCGCTCCATATACCCTATAAAATACCACACCTAAAAGATAAAAGCCGCCCACCAGTTGGTGCGACGGCTTTCAGAATAGGTGGCGCGTTACATTGTGATCGGCAATGCTTCGCGCGCTTTTGAACCCCGATCAGGACACCACCTTGGGGGATGCTTATACCAGCCACCGACTAAATCTTGCATCTTCATACAAAACTAATCTAGGGCGGTTTTCACACTGAGCTCCTGTCGTCGCTTGGTTTCGTCAATCTGCGTTGGAAAGTGAATCATCGTAATAACGAAGACCAGCCTCTATTAACCTCTGCTCATGGAGGATGGCTTTAAACCGTGGAGAGTTTGTTACTGCGCTGACCGTTCCAGGTCGAGGACTCCACGATCGGTCCCAAGTCCTTTGGCATTCTATCTGAAGTATCTTAACTATGCAACCCCTATCGCCTTGCGGACCCGTTCCATCTTCGCTTCGCTCACGGCGCGGGCTTCGCGCTTCCCTGATTCAAGGACTTCGTCCACAATACCGGAATCGTTTTTGAGTTCTTCATACTTCGTCCGCATCGGCGCGAGGTAGCGGTCTAGGTCTTCAATAAGCATCTCTTTCAACGCTTTATAATTCCCCTCGTGTTCTGCATAGATTGGCGCGAGCTCCTCTTCGCTCTTCACGAGCTTATGGAGCGCGTAGACGTTCTGCGGTCGCTCACCGCTAGAATCCGTCACGATGCCCATCACGCATCTCGCGAGTTCGTCATGGTCGGCGAAAAGCGGGATAACGTTCCCATAACTCTTGCTCATTTTCTGGCCGTCAGTACCGGGGACGACTGCCGTTGAATCGAGAATAAGCGGCTCGGGGACGGCAAATGTTTCCCCGTACAAAGAATTGAATTTCTGGGCGGTATCGCGCGCAAACTCCACATGTTGTTTCTGGTCCCTGCCCACTGGGACTACCGCCGGGTCATAGAGCAGAATATCGGCGGCCATGAGCATCGGGTAGTCGAAAGTCCCAACGCTGATTTCTTTGTTTTTCGCCTCCGCGTCTTTATATGCATGCGCACGCATGAGATACGGCATAGTGGTCAAGCAGTTGAAAATCCAGGCGAGCTCGGTGTGCGCTGGTACGTCTGACTGTTTGAAGAAAACGACCTTTTTAGGGTCGAGCCCGATAGCCAAATATCCAAGCGCTATGTGGCGAATAGATGCTCGCACCTCGTCGGGATGCCGTTGAGGGTGAGAGGTAGTGAGGGCATGGTAATCGGCGATAAAAACATAGCTTTTGTATTTTTCCTGCAATTCCACGAACTGGCGCATCGCGCCGAAGTAGTTGCCGATATGCAGGTCGCCGGTCGGCTTCACGCCGGAGACAAGGACGGACTTTTCATTCATATCAAACACGATACCACGCTTGACAGTGATGCGGAACGGCACAGTGTGAGAAGACAAAAGGCCTTGCTGCTTGCAAGGCCTTTTTGTTTAGCCCTTTGTGATGTACTTCAGGAACGATCTTCAGGGCCCCAGATTGGTAGGCGGTGGCTCATACGCAACCAGTGAGCAAACGTTATCCAAGACCCGTCAATCATTACAAAGCTTTCGCGCTTCAGTGAGAAATGCGCAAGATTGATGCCGTTTTCGTCGTGGATACCCAGAGCATCAAATACTCCGCGACCGATTTCAATAGCGGTGTCGCAGAATTGCTCGCTATTAGCCAGAACAAAGTTCAAAGTAAACTTCGTATCAATCCAGCTTTTAGTCGCTGGGGGCTGGATTCTAACCCCGTACTCATTAGGTTTGTCCTGTCCTCGGGGCGGCTTGTTAAGCCGAGCTTCAAGGTACTTCACAATTGCTTTCGAGTTCGGCTCGATATTGCCGCCGCGTTTACGACGTATGTCGAGGGTGATCTCGCCCTTTCGCTGGCCATCATCTCGTTCGCGCGGCAACGAAATGATTTGCATTTGGAACAAGCCATGAACTTGCTCCTCCGCTTTGGAGTTGAAGACCTTTGGGTCGGTGGCATTGGGTTTAAATTTGCCGTCGAGGCACACGCTCGTGCTTACCCCCATTCCAAAGCAGTCCCACATCAAAGTAACCTTGTCCCACGATTTAATTCCCATAACACTCTCCTCGTTGCTCATTAAACCTAAGAATCTAGGGGTCCGGCACCATACCAGATCATTTGGGAGCAATCTAAAATTGATACTAACAAAAACAAGAAAATAGTAAAGTTATAGCAGAATTTCCCGAAAATGGATTTAATCTCTACTGTGGTGCGCCGAGAGGGATTCGAACCCCCGAAGGCCGAAGCCAGCGCGTCTACAGCGCGCCCCTTTTGACCGCTTAGGTATCGACGCAATATGACGATTATAACCGATTACGGACTTTATTTCAAAACGAGGATGAGGACGCCCTGCTTTCCCTTGCGCACGAGGGCGTGGCCGTTTGTAAAGTCGCCATTGAAGACTTTTTGGTCGGGATCGGTAATGGTCTGGCCAGAGAGCGTAATGCCCTTCCCTTGTATCAAACGGCGGGCGTCTGACTTGGATGAGGCGAGCCCGCCCGCGACAAGGGCGTCGGCCAAGGGCGAACCATCGGCGACATCCTTCTTCGTGAGCGTGACCGAAGGCGCTTCAGCGAGCACTACTTGCAACTGCTCACGCGTCAGATGTGATATGCCTCCGCCGGAGGCGGACCCGCCTCCGGCGGAGAAGAGCGCATCGGTTGCGGCGGCCGCCTGCGCGGTCGCGGCTGGGCCGTGGACTATTTCTGTCACAAGTCGAGCGAGCGTCTCCTGCGCTTGCCGCTCGCCCGGATTCTTACGGTGTTCTTCCATTAAGGCATTGATGTCAGCGAGAGGCAAGAAAGTGTAGACCTTGAGGTAATTCTCCACATGGGTGTCGGGGAGATTAATCCAGAACTGATAGAAGCGGAAGGGTGACGTCCTCTTCGCATCAAGCCAGACGGCATTCCCCTCGCTCTTGCCGAACTTCTTCCCGTTCGCGTCAGTAACGAGGGGGACGGTGAACGCATACACGTCTTTCCCGAGCTTTTTGTGGACGAGATCTACACCAGAGAGGATGTTAGTCCACTGATCAGTTGCTCCGACTTGGAGATTAACACCATATTTTTCGTGAAGAACGAAGTAGTCATACCCTTGGAGGAGCGCGTATGAAAATTCGGAGAACGAGATGCTTTCATCCGGCGTTTCAATGCGCTTCTTGATAATATCGCGCTTGATGAGGTCGTTGACTGTAAAATATTTGCCAACATCGCGCAGGAATGGGAGCAACCTTACTTTCCCGAGCCAGTCGGCGTTGTCTACCATCGTGAACGATGCTCTGCCGAGAATATTTTTCAACTGGGACTTCAGTGCGCGCGTGTTGCGGGCGACAGTCTTTTCGTCAAGCATGACCCGCTCGCCGACCTCCTTGGGGTCGCCGATTTGGCCCGTCCCGCCGCCGACGAGGAATACGAGCTTGTTACCAGCATCGCCGAGCCGCTTCATGAGGAGCACGGGAACCAAGTGACCGACATGGAGCGAGTCGGCGGTGGGGTCCACGCCGAGATAGGTCGTGCGCGGCACCGAGAGAATCGTCTCCGGCGCGGTAGATGAATGTTCAATAAGTCCCCGCGCCTTCAGCTCTTCAGCTAAATTCATGCGCGGATTATACCATTAGCGGGCGAGGAAGAAGAGACCGATGGCTGGGGCGGTGAACCACCAGAAGAAATATTGTTTTGCCGCGAAGAGGAGATCAATGGCGGGGGTGAAGCGATAGACCTCGGTCACGGGGAACACATGGTACGCGAGCGCGATGAGGAAGGTCGCGCCGAGGAGCGAGAGTATGATAGTCCCGAATATGCCGACATAGAGGAAGTCGGAGACGACGACGCGGCGCAGGATGATGTAGAACACGAGGGTTAGGCCTGCGTAGAGGCCGACTTGTGCCAAGAGCGCCGTGAGCGCGGGCGCGGTGGGCAGGTATGACATATACGGGAACGCGGCGTAGACCGCGTACCCTGCATAAAACGCCATCAGCACCGAGACGAGGGTGGCGCGCCCGATGTACCACGCGAAGAGGAAGAGGGCGGTGAAGAGAACGATGATGATGAGAAAGTCGCTCGCGGAGTTCCACGCCGTGAAGGCGTAATTCGTCGCGAGCGTATTTACCTGTGCGAGTCCCTCCGTCGCGGTCATGCTTCAAGTATACGGCCTAGAGACCTTCGGATTTGAGGTCTTCAACAACCTTTTTGGCCTGGCCCGAGAGCTTGTGGGGAAGGGCGACCTCAAGGCGGATGATGAGGTCGCCGCGAGAGCCGTCAATAGGGACACCTTTGCCGGCGACGCGGAGCAATTCCTCCGCGCGCTTCATCGCGGGAATTTTTACCTCCAGCGTCTTCCCTTCTAGCGTTTCTATGGAGACAGTCGTACCGAGCAGAGCATCGGTCAGCTTGACCGGCAGATGCATAACAAGATTCGCGCCGTCTCTGCGGAAGGTCGCGTGTGCTTTCACGTATACCTTTACGTAGAGGTCGCCCGCGATGCCAGTCTTAATCGCCTCGCCCTGCCCCTGCAGGCGTATCATCTCGCCGTTATCAATGCCAGCAGGGATATTTATTTTTATCTCTTCTTGTTTGCGATGGACGCCATGGCCCTTGCACTCCGCGCACTTCTCCCTCGGTATCTTGCCGGTGCCCTCGCAGGCGGCGCAGGCGCGCACCGAGGTGAATTGACCGAGGATTGAATTGCGCGTCTCATGTATCTTGCCGCTACCGTTGCAGGTCGTGCAGGTCGCGAGCTCGGTGCCGGGTTTTGCGCCTGAACCGCGACAGAGAACACATGTAGAAACCTTCGCGATGAGGACTGTGCGCGAGGTGCCGAAAATCGCATCTTTAAATGGTACTTCAAGATCAATGGAGATGTCGCGTCCGCGAGGCGTCTGCTGTCGCGCGCCTCTGCCGCCGGAGAATATGTCGCCGAAGATATCGCCGAAATCCCCGCTGAAAGCGGGTCCGCCTCCGGCGGAAAAACCACTAAAGATGTCCCCGAAATCCTGCGCAGAGAATCCGCCAAACGGGTTCTGTCCGCCAGCTTGCCGTGAGCCTGTCGAACCGGCAAACGCCTGCCCATACGCGTCATATTCGCGCCGCTTCTTGTCGTCGCTTAGGACCGAGTAGGCCTCGGTGATCTCCTTAAACCTTGCTTCGTCGGTACCGCCCTTGTCGGGGTGGTACTTGTGCGCGAGCTTACGGAACGCCTTTTTAATGTCGTCCTGACTCGCCTTCTTATCTATCCCCAGCACGTTGTAATAATCTTTTGTTGTGGCCATTTATGATGATTATACTCTCACTTGTTTTAGTATGCAAAACAAAACGGGTCGTTACAAAATGCGGGCGGAGAATGCACCGATGAGAGAATCGAGAGATATCTGGAAGGATGCGAGAGTCTCTGGTGTCGCTCGCGCGAGCGCGAGCCCGCGGAGCATCAGCAGGCCCTCCTCGTACGCTTCTGGCCGCTCGGCTTTATGTAAGTCTTCAAGTGTGCGATACGCGCGCGATAATGAGTCTTTATAGCGCGCCTCATCACCCTGTCGAGAAGCCGTTATACAACGAGAAACATCGGCACCAAGATTTGCAAAATAAAATGCCGCGCCGCGCGTCATAGGCCGAGAAATGGAACGGTGAGCGCCACGACCTTGCGCACAGCCTTTCGGGTTTCTTCATCCATTATTTCCATACTTCTATTCCCTTGCATCGGCCGGATGTTGATGAGCGAATTATATTCAATTGCCTTGTCCCCGCTCTCTTTCGGGTAGAGGTTAAATCCCCAGAGATTTTTCTGCTCCGACCCGTCTTCAATTAGGCGGTTATTCGCGTCTATGTGCCACTCTCCGCCAAGCGCAACGATAAGACGCGAGATGTCCGCGACACCCTTCACGAGCGAGTGATGCCACTCCTTCGCGAGCGCATCAAGCGTCTCTTTATCTATCTGCTCACGTGCAATGAGAATTTCCATTTAGGGCTTTTCTTTGAATTCAGCGTCCTTCGGCCCTGCAGACTCCGGAGGTGTCCCTCCACTAGAGTCGGGACCTGCGGCTTCGCCTCCGGGCGGCGGGGTTTGGGACTTGGACATCGCCTCGCCGATCTTGAAGAGCGCCCCCGAGAGCGCCTCGGTCGCTGTCTTAATCGTCGCCGGGTCTTCGCTCGCTCGCGCAGTCTTGAGTGCGTCAATCTTGTCCTGCACCTCCTTCACCACCTCTGCACCTGCTTTTTCTCCATGCTCTTTAATCGCTTTCTCGCCCGCGTATATCGCCTGGTCAGCGAGGTTGCGTGCCTCCACAAGTACTTTGCGCTTCTCGTCATCAGCGGCGTGCGCCTCGGCATCGGCCGCCATCTTCTCAATATCAGCCTTGGAGAGGCCAGTGGAGCCTTCAATTCTTATTGACTGCTCTTTGCTTGTCGTTTTCTCCTTCGCCTTCACGGTGAGGATGCCGGAAGCGTCAATATCAAACGTCACCTCCACCTGCGGCAGACCGCGCGGCGCGGGCGGGATGCCGTCCAGCATAAACTTGCCGAGCGACTTATTGTCAGCGCTCATCGCGCGCTCGCCCTGCGTGATGTGTATCTCTACCGAGGGTTGATTATCTGCTGCGGTGGAAAATGTTTGAGAACGCGACGTCGGTATCGCCGTGTTGCGCTCCACGAGCTTGGTCGCGACACCGCCCATCGTCTCGATGGCGAGCGAGAGCGGGATGACATCCACAAGCAGAATGTCCTTCACATCGCCCTGCAAGATGCCCGCCTGAATGGCCGCACCGATAGCCACTACCTCATCGGGGTTCACGGTCATATTCGGCTTCTTGTTGAAAAACTTCTCCACCTCGGTCTGTATTTTCGGCATGCGCGTCTGCCCGCCCACGAGAATTACCTCGTGTATGTCGGCAATTTTAAAGGGCGATGCCTCCATCGCGCGCTTGGTGATAGCCATCGCGCGCTCAATAAATTCGTTTGAGAGGTCTTCAAGCTTCGCGCGGGTCATCTTGATAAGCAGGTGACGCGGACCCGAGGCGTCCGAAGTGAGGAACGGGATATTTATCTCCGTTTCCATCGCAGAACTCAACTCTATCTTCGCCTTTTCGGCGGCCTCGTCCAAGCGCTGGCGCGCGAGCGCATCGCCTCGCACGTCTATCCCGCTCTCCTTCTTAAATTCGTCTGCGAGCCAGTTGATAATCTTTTGGTCAATATCCTTGCCGCCGAGGTGCGCGTCGCCGTCGGTACTCTTGACCTCCAGCACGTCGCCCCCTACCTCCAGCACACTGATGTCAAACGTCCCGCCTCCGAAGTCAAAGACTGCTATCTTTTCATCTTTCTTTTTATTAAATCCGTAGGCAAGCGCGGCGGCTGTCGGCTCATTGATGATGCGCAAGACCTCAAGGCCGGCAATCTGCCCCGCGGCCTTCGTCGCGCTCCGCTGGTCGTCGTTGAAGTAGGCGGGGACGGTGATGACCACCTGGGTAACTTTCTCTCCGAGTTTCGCTTCAGCATCGGCCTTCAACTTCCCGAGAATCATCGCCGAGAGCTCCTCGGGGCGATACCACTTATCATTCATTTTCACTTCAATGCCGCCCTTCTCGGCCTTCTTCATTTCAAACGGGACGGAGGCCTTATCCTTCTGCACCTCCGGCTCGTCATAGGAGTGGCCGATGAAGCGCTTGATTTGGAAAATGGTGTTGAGCGGGTTGGTGACCGACTGGCGCTTCGCCAGCGTGCCGACGATGCGCTCAGCAGTCTTGCCGACCGCGACGATAGAGGGGGTCGTGCGCGCGCCCTCGGCGTTCTCGAGAACGCGCGGCTCGCCGCCCTCCACGATAGCCATCGCGGAGTTGGTGGTGCCCAAATCTATACCAAGAATTTTTGCCATAGTGATAAATAAATTAAGTTCAAATTGATTCTACAAAAAACACTGTCCTGAATGCAACTATTTTGTGTCTTTCGTTTCTTCTCTTTTCTGGTAGACGAAAGCGCCGACTATAACAGCCAAAGGCGCAAGGAGAGAAACAAGACCATAGATATTGAAACCGCTATAGATTAACCAGGTGCCTGCCCCGATACCTGTAATAGCAATGAGGAATCCAAAAATTACCCCAAGCGTAGCACGAATCCCATCAAACCAAATAACTCGAGATTCTAGCTTCTGCCGGTGCCCTGACTGTCCTTCTGCCATTCTAACTATTCGATCAGCAAGGCCAGGCAAAATCAAGTTATATGATTGGAGAGTTTCGGGTGGAGGAAGCGGCCCAGAAAAACTGGCCCGTGCAGTCATTCGAACCTCTTCTTTAACGATACGCTTGTTCTCTTCCCCAGACATAGGCAATTTCTAAGTCATGACCGACGGCTTTCCAATCTGCAGTAATAGCTCGAGTATCAGCTTCTTTTTCTGTATTGCTAGTCGCATATCGCTTTTCCATGGAAGAAAAATCTAGGAGCTCTGACACTCCTCGGACAAAAGTCCGACGACCCGGCATAAGCACAAAAGTATCCTGCCCTATAAACGCGGTTCTTTCAGTCATAAGCCGAGTATATCATAGTTTGTCTTGGTAGTGTGCAACTCTTACTTTTGCCGCGCGGATGATAGTCTCGCCCACTCGCCAACCCTTCTCGAGTATGGCGGTAATTGTATCATCTTCTTCTGCCGATTCAACGTTATCTTGTCCCAATGCTTCGTGGAGCGCTGGGTCAAATCTTTCGCCGACCTTGCCCATCTCTACGAGCCCGAGCGAGGCGAATGCGCCTTCAAGCTGTTTGGCAATGGCCATGAAGCCCTCGGGTATCTCACCGTGCTCCTTCGCCCTTTCTAGGGCGTCAAAGGCCGGCAGAAGTGTCTCTACGGCCATCACCTTCCCCTTAAACTCCGACGCCTTGGCGTCGGTTTCAATCCTCTTCAGCAGGTTGACGTAATCGGCCTTGGCCCTCTGCCAGCCGTCCATATATTCCTGTTTATCCTTGCGACACGCGCCTAACTCCTCGCGCATCTTGGCGACCTTCATTCCCTCGGCTACCTCGGGATCTTCGGATCCTTCAGAAACTTCAGGGTCCTCTACTTCTATTTTCATATCGTCCTGCTCGTCCATTTCCTAAATATGCCCTAAATGAAGCGCGGAGTCAAAAAGGAAGTCCTGCCAGCGCAGGACTTCGGAGGGGACCATCAGCATTTTGCTCGTTCCCGAAAACGTTCTAACAGTTCTTCGCGTTGTTGTTGTACTGCTTGTTCAGCTCTCTTTTTTTCGGCGAGATATCGTTGATACATCTCCTCTACATATTTCGTCCTCTCTTTTCTTGTGAGTCGACAATCTCTGCCTGCAACTTCCTTGCGACGTTCAACGGTTCTCCGAAAATCATATTGCCACTGTGGGTCTGAATCAAATGTGTTTATCTGAAAGTTTTCAACATCAAATTGCCACCAGACCTTCAGAACTTGAGTGACCACTTCCGTGTGTTGATTTTCCTGGCGATACCAAACTTCCGCGGTATTTCCTCCCAGCATGGACTGTGCCAGTTTTTTTACACGGAAAGAAAAATTACCATGGTGATGCCGCTTGCCATCTTTGCCGGTAATCGCTATGGCAAAATCAATTGCCGTTTTTACAAACTTCATTGGGATGTTGCTCATCTGTGTTTCTCCAGAAACTGGCGAATCTGCCCGCACAAAATCTATGCTTTTATTTACATCAAGTCAAACCTCCCCGAGGTGTCACCATGGGGAGAAAATGAAAACCGCCCTCCAACGGTTTTCGTTAGAAGGCGGGTGGTCAATTTTCCCAGACCAGAGTTTCGCACAGCCATTCTTGGTAGTAGTCATTCAGGTTCTCCCAAAAGTATCTTCAGCCCTTTATATATCACGATACAACCATCCTGTCAAACCCTCCCCCGCCGCGGTGGGGTTAAAAATTACTACGCAAGAGCTGCTAATTTTACCAATCTGTTGCCAACACTAACGGTGTTGAAGTTCTTTATACCAACCTTCTCGCGAGCACCAAGAATTTCAAGATTGAGCGTACGACCCTTTTTGTCGATATCAAGCAAGACTTCAGGCGCAACTTCTACGGTCTTCGCGACCACGCCAGGGCGAATTGAGACGTTTAGTGCGTTAGCCCGTTTATCATAAGTAATTCTCATATGAGCCAGTATATCATGTTGGTATCTTTTTTATCCAATGAGCGGTGATAACAATGATGCACAAAGGTTCTCGCACGACCACGACATTGAGATAGCGCGTACCAAAGCGACGATACCATTCCTCGTGTGGGCGAGTATGGCCGGGCTTCCGAACATCAGGTGAGAGCACGGTCTGACGTACTAATGACAAAGAGATCTTGCGTTGATTAATTTTAAACAGCGCGTGATTAGTAAATTCAATTTCCACATTTTTATCATAACAAAAACAAATCCCTCCTGTCCCTCACCGCCTCTCCCGCCGTGGCGGGGTTAGAAATTAATGAGAAAAGATGGTAAAATAATAGCGATGGCTAAGGTTGAAAATTATATTTTTGTTGATGAGGCTGGCGACCCAGGTCCTCTTTTTACCATTGATTCAGTAACGAATAAAAAAGAAGAAACCGGAGCAAGTTCTTTTTATATCATTACTGCTTTGTGCGTGAGTGTAGAAAAGTTATATCTATTGGAACACAGAATGATGGAGGTAAAGAATACTTTTGGTTATAAAAAAGAAATAAAAAGCAATGAAATTTCATTGCCTCTATACAAGAATCTTTTAGATGTGGTTAATGAATTGGATATAAAAACGTATTTCCGACTGATAGATAAGAGTATTTACCAAGGAGCTTTTAAAGTGGATGGCAAACCAATACTACACAATGTTTTTGATGAGTTTAATGTAGTGAGAGCCGTTGCTTTTGCAATTCGAGATTGTGATATAAGAAATGTTGAGGTTGTCATCGATCGCACAGACCGGAGACTTTTGGATGGAAAATTTGATTCGTTCAACGCGTACCTTGAGAAAAAAGTCAGTAAGCTTTGTGATGGTGATAATCATCGTGTGAGTCATGTTACCCACGTTAATTCAGAATACGTAAATGCCATGCAAATGTCAGATATTATAAGTGGGGCTATACGAGACGATTTTACAAAGAAGAATAAAGAGTTAATGAAAGTCATAGCCTCTGAACGACTCATACTTGCCACGGGAAAGTACGACCGTAAGATAAGGAAAACCAAAGGTGGAGTATAAAAGAAAGGGGGGCGCCCACACCTGGGACACCCCTTTCATCTGACAGCATACACGCGATGATTTCAGCCGTCAATGCACCATGTCAAAATACAGCATAAAATAAGGATATATTTATCCACACCCAATTTGAAATTGGCGCTTGGATCACTCTTCGGCTTCGCACTCGGGATTTCGCAAACTGCATATGTTCAACTGCTAGGCCTGCTTGTCCCTCACAAGAAATGGCATAGCGGCTCATCTCCTACCGGTGGCTGCATATGCAGGATGCCATTTCAGGTTTAAAGAAAGAAATAAGAGGCTGAGTGCGTGGAATTAAACG
>Ga0155570_116_pt1 | contig 33694 bp, 36 predicted proteins | sample RifCSPhighO2_12_FD_107227 | JGI IMG/M metagenome (GOLD analysis project Ga0155570, IMG submission 107227) | Candidatus Kaiserbacteria bacterium RIFCSPHIGHO2_12_FULL_54_16 | reverse complement strand
GAATTATCCGCAAGGTGTACTGAAGCTGTAAGCTTCGAGAAATGTACTCATGGTCCCTGGCCGGCAGCAAACGAAATTTTTTCGCGGGGGGGATTTGAATTGGAATGCCTGCCCGCCAAAGCCTTGGCGCAGGCGGGGGGTGGCAAAAAGGCGGGGCGGGCTATATGAGCTTTTGACTGCCAGTTTCATATATGATACACTATTGTCATACTTATGAAAAGCAAGAAAAATCTGTTGGAACAGCTTAATAATTTGCCCCATTTCACCAAAAGTACAGTATACCAGCTTGGTAGTCAGTTGGGGCTAAAAAATAGTACGGTTAATACTTATATTAGCCGCTTTTTGAAGCATAAAGACATTCTGTCGCTCAAAAGAGGCCTGTATGTATCAGCTGACTTTTTTGCAAAGAATAAGAGTGATATTTCGTATTCTTTCTACCTTGCAAACATTCTCCGTACGCCTTCTTACGTAAGCTCGTGGACTGCGCTCCAGTACTACAATCTCACCACGGAGGCAATTCGCTCGATTACCTCGGTAACGCCTAAAGTCACGAGAGACTACGAGACAAAAGCAGGTACGTTTTCATATCAGTCCATTCAGAAAGGACTTTTCTCCGATCATTCACTTGTTAAGGGTAAATTTGATTTCTTTATCGCCTCGCCTTCTAAAGCGTTGTTTGATCTTCTCTATTTCAGAACGCGACAGTTTCGAGGCGTTAGCTTTGGGAATGTGGGGAAGATGGTTGAGGAGCTACGGATAGATATTGATGAGATGGATGAAGTAGAGCGAAATAAATTTTATGAAAAAGTAAAAACATATCTCCACGCCAGAGGCGCACAGGCATGAGTGACCAGATACTAACAGTTCTAAAAAGCAAACTTGATGGCCTTTCGACCTATGGCGTTAGCATTTCCGACCCCGAGACGCGCCTCAACGCTCTTAAAGAGGAGTTGCAGTTCTATGTCCTCGATTTCATTTACCATCACCCGGAATATAACAAATGGATAATGTATGGCGGCTCAGCACTTCGCATCTGCTATGACCTCGACCGAATGTCCGTTGATTTGGATTTCGAGGTAAGCCACAAGGTTGACAGCGACTTTCTGGGCGGATTCAAGGAAGAGGCAGAAAAGCATTTTGCAAAAGTCTATGGCGTTGACGCGGAATTTTTGAAAATCTCTATCACGAACAATCGAGGCATAACGCTTAAATTCCGAGCCGGCAGTTTGATTGAGGGCTACGCTTCCGAATGGATTCATGTGAAAGTTGACTGCAATCAGTTTGCGCCGCCCGGCGGCGTTGTTACGGAAAGAATGCCGCAGAACCATGGACAGTTGTCATTCGTAATCCGGACATACAACCTCTCGTCTCTTATGGCGAGCAAAATCGCTGCAATTTTCCTTCGTGGAACACGTGGTGTCGGTGACGCGGTGTATGAAGAAAAGGGGCGCGACATCTACGATTTACTTTGGTACATGAGTAAGAAAATCGTACCCGACCTTGACTATCTCAAAGCAAAGAATGTGGAAGAAGCAAAAGATTATCGGACACTGTTCACAAAACTTGCGGTAAAAATGAACAACGTAAGCGAAGAAAATCTCAAAAATGACCTCTCCCCGCTCTTTCTTGACCCTCGTTTCGTCACTAACTGGCTTGCGAACTGGCGCGATACATTCTTTCGGTTGCGCGATGCGTATAAAATTAGAACCGTATCAAAATATGAAGGAGTGCGAGTGTTCGAGGATTTCCGGACTGATGTGTTCTCTTTCATTTTTGAATACAGCACAAAAGAGGGCGACCGCGTGCGCATTATATACAACTTGAGCGAGTACTGGTTTCTTTTCAAAGACATCGAGGTCTCGTTTCCAATCAACAACGTAGTGAGTGAGAGCATTGAGTTTTCAGCAAATGGCTCTAGTAGTAGACCGACATCAGAGAAAAAACAGAAAGAATACGCCTCGTTGTTCTATGAAAAGATTGAGGCCTATTTAAAAAAAGTTAATTACGAAATTGTTGGCGACACCCTGATGACAAAACTTATCCGTGTATCCGCTGACAACCTGAACCAGAAGGAACAGATCGTTCTTCGGAAAGAAGATCTAATCAGACACAACTTTGATGACTTGTTAAAATAAATTTATGAAAACAAACACAGCCAAGGTTGGAAGTATCGAGGCGACCTAATCCACTCGAAAAACCATCCCTCTATCCCGACACGGCATACCTGGCTAGAGCGCAGTATCCAGACAGAAAAACCACCCGAAAGGGTGGTTTTTCTGTTGCCTCGTTAAACACTTCACTGGCAGTAAGTCTGTCTTTAGTGCTGTGAATTTGTTATCATACCTTTATGAAGCTCGGTATCATTTTGCAATCCAATAAACCCGAACACATTTGGAATACATTTCGCCTCGGGATTACTTCCCTCAAAGCTGGTCATATTGTTGAAGTCTTTCTGATGAGCGAAGGGTCGGAACTCGATACTATCCCGGACAGCAAAGATTTTGATATTTCAGTAAAAGTATCGGCGTTTAAGGAGTTGAAAGGACAAATCTATGCATGCGAAAGCTGTCTCAAGGTGCGTGGTAAGAGCGAGAGCAAAGTGTGTCCTGTTTCCACAATGTCTGATTTACTCACAATGGTCGAGAATTCGGATAAGGTTTTAGTATTTGGCTAACGAATATGCAAAAATTTATTTTCACAATTCTTGCGGTAGCCGCCATCGGCTCATTTGCTTCGATAGCGAACGCTCAAATGATGGGCAATTTTTCCAATACGGCGGTTGATTGGAACGAAGTCATTGAGCACACTGCCCGCGAAGAGCAAGAAGGGAAAGCGCTCTGGGATAAACTCCAGGCTAAAGAGGTCGCGTGCGAAAGTTTGAACGATGAACAATATGGCGTGCTCGGCGAGTATTTTATGGGACAAATGGCCGGTGAGTCGCATGCCGCGATGAATGCGATGATGATTCAAACGCACGGTGAAGGGGGAGAAGAACAAATCCACATTGTTATGGGCAAGCGACTTTCCGGTTGCGACACGTCAGCGGCGTTTCCGGCAATAAGTGGCGGCTGGATGCCGATGATGAATATGATGTGGGGAGGATGGTCCTTCGACGGTGCTCAGGACAGGTCGTCTCCTCTTAGCGACAATAATTCAATAAACAATATGATGAACTTTGGATTCGGCCCTTTGGGCGGTTTTGGATGGATATTTATGATTCTTTGGTGGGTATTGATAATTGCGGGCATTGTCGCGCTTATCAAATGGCTCACCAGTCAGTCTCGCGGTGCTGATAGTCACGGAAAACCCCTCGACTCCGCTCAGGACAAGTCTGCTCTTGAAATCTTGCAAAAGCGATACGCCAGGGGAGAGATTGATAAGCGGGAGTTTGAAGAGAAGAAAAAAGATTTAGGTGTGTAGCAGTATGTAGAACGAAAAAACCGCCGACAATTGGCGGTTTTTTCGTATCTATCGCTTTCCCGCAAAAAGCGTATAATTAAGTATATGAATAACAATAAACTCGGTTTCTTGCCGCCGTATGTCTCGTGGCTTACTATCGCGCTCGCGCTCCTTGCCATTATCACGTTCTTCGCAGTTTCTCCAAGCGGGGTGCGGTACGTGACGCAGATGGGGACTGGAGGGGGAATGCCGGAGTACGCAGTTGATATAAAGTCAGTACCCCCGTCTCCCGTCGGCGTGCCGATGATGGACGCCAGCAACAGATATTATCCGTATCCATACCCGAATCCTGAAGTGCCGATAACCGACACGCGGGAATTCTTGAAGGTGTACTACAACGCCACTATGCGCACGCGCGACGTGCCTACTCTCACGCGCCGAGTAGAGACGACGGTGCGCGGATACGACGGCCGCATTGACAGTGAGTCCAGCTCCGAGAAGTACGGGTACGTGAGCTTCGCGCTCCCGCAGGCCAAGTACGACGCATTTCGCACCGAGCTTGAAGGCCTCGTGGGCAAGCGATTCATCACGCTCAACATCACGTCCCAGAACCTTCTGTCGCAGAAGGTGAGCATTGAAGAACAAGAGATGCAGGCCAACACGGCGCTTGCGGATTATAAGACGGCACGACAGAAGATTGTCAGCGCGCACGCAAGCGCGGTCGCGGCGCTTCAGGCAAAGATTGATGCCGTGGAGATGAATCTCGGACTTCGTGTGGAGAATTCTCCAACTTTCACAGCGCAACATGATGTTTGGCTGAAAGAATTGGCTATACTCACGCAACAGCTCGCAGATGAGAACGCGTCGTATGCAAAACAATTAAGCAATGCGGACGCGAACATTAAGTACGCGCAGGACTGGGTGAAAGCGGTGCAGACACAGGACGCGACGCTCCTCGCGAATGTCGCGACGGTGACGGGCATGGTCTCTATCCAATGGATAGGCCTCTGGGATATCGCGCTCCTCTACTTACCGGGCTACTGGATACCGGCCATCTTCGCCGCGCTTGCCGTGCTCTCTTACAGACGCGACCGAGCGAGAGTGAGGAAGTACTGAGCTCAGCAGAGCGAATGTGCGACCCGCCGTCGCGCACTCGCCCTGGCCGCCTAGACGCCGTCTCCCTTCGGCCCATACTCTCCTGTTAGGAGATGCACATAGGCCGCTTGACGGCTCCACCGCGTGCTATGCTTACAAGTGTTATTACTAATATTCACAACATCATGTATATCGCTGCAGCGGTCTTGGTGGTGCTCTGGCTTGTAGGACTGTTGATGTCCTATACGATGGGCGGTTGGATCCACGTGCTACTCGCAGTCGCAGTCATCCTCGTCTTGGTGAAGCTCTTCGGCGGCCAAGGACAGGGGGGCGGGCAGAACATGCAGAATCCGACTCAGTAAGGAGCGCGGTACGTAAGCAGAAAACCCTCGAGCCCGAGGGTTTTCTGTTTTTCATAGCGCCCATTTACATATTGGAATTGAAGTATAGGATAGGACAAGGACTTGTTTCTGGGAGACGGAAATGGCGACAAAATTGGCTGACTTACGGACACGATTTATTCCGGGCAAGTGTGGTAATGCGAGAGAATCGGTCGCCAGCTCTCGTTCCCGCGACAAGAGCCAGGTCAAGCGCACCGAAAATAAGGAAAAGTTGAAAGTAATAGTAAATCCCGCAGTTGTCGGCACGGAGAGCATTCGATGGGAGGCGAAGAGGGGGATGTTCTATGTGACCGCAAACTGCGCACGACTCCGGCGCATACTGGAGAGACGGATGCGCAATCCTCTTTTCGGTTACAGCCGCCTCTACAAGGTCATGCTCGACGGCCTCCCGGACCCGAAGTCCGCTTGGTCTATACGGCTTCGTGTGACTGCGGCTGGATTCTCTCCTGGGCAACGAAAAAGAGAAGAACAATCGGCCTTCATCAAGCTGGAGGCGGAGGGGTGGGGAATTGATTTTATCCTCCCCAGGTCGTTTTTGAAGGATTGCAAAGCGGCGTTCATGAGCAGGAATTTCCGCTGGCGCTAAGCTCCTTCCGACCCGAAGCCAACAGCTCACAGGCGCGCCTCCCCGGTCGCGCCTGATTTCTTCTGTTACACTAACAGTATGAAAGGATTCATAGATTTCGTGCGGGAGCAAGGGGTGGTGGGGTTGGCCGTCGGCTTCATCCTCGGCGGGGCGGTGTCCAAGGTTGTCTCGGCGCTCGTCACCGACATTATCAATCCGCTTATAAGCGCCGCGCTCGGCTCGGTCGGCGGGCTGAAGACGGCGTCGCTCGCTCTTGGCTCCGCCGAGATTCTCTATGGCGACATGGTGAGCGTTCTCATAGACTTCCTCGTCATCGCGCTTGTCGTCTACTTCGGTGTGAAGTTCCTCCGTCTGGATAAGTTGGATAAGAAAAAGGAATAACGCGAAGCGGAGAGCGCGAGTTATAGCCTCTATGAGCAAGAATCCATTCGTGAATGCGCTCGTCGCGTCGGGGTATATCGGCCTTACCGAACTCGTTGAAATGAACGGCAAAAAGGTCTCGCGTTTCAAAAAAGTTGATTAGAAAAAAGTTGCCGCGCTTGTTTCAAGCGCGGCGTCGGGGGAAGTGGTGACAGATGTTCGGGATTCAATGCAAGGTTCTTTTCACGTGGATTATGCCGCGGTTTCTTTTCGTTTCTGCTACGTGGACGGAAGCATTGATTTCTTGATGGAATTCGTCGAGGATGGATTTGATTCCTCCTTCTATCTTTGAGCGTCTCGCCAAGATCTCATCCACGTCAGGAGCTTCACAATCGAGGCCGCTTTCTTTGATCTGGCGTTTCACCTCGAGCATCTCGTCCTCCGCGACTTTCTCCGCGAGCACGAGGTCCGTTAGCTCCTTTAGCCCGCCGCTGATAGTCGCAAACTCGTTGCTTGTCGTTCCGTCAGCACAGATGACATGACCATGGCATCTGCATTCTGTGCAAAGCGTAAAAAACGCAGCCCGTGCAATGATCTTCTTCATTTTGGACCCTTTCGTGGTTGTGTTTCTCCCGACAGAGAACCATATTGACCGTGCCTTTGCAACACAGCGGGGTGGTAGCATAGGAGTATAGAAAAGAACGAAGAACTGCCGCTTTACCGAACTCGTTGAAATGAACGGCAAAAAGGTTCCGCGTTTCAGAAAAGTTAATTAGAAAAGGAAGCCCGGCGCGGGGACGCGCCGGGGCGGGGGCGGGTTTGGTATACTGTCTACACATGCAGAGCCAGCAGTTGCGGCCATATTTCTTGGTACTCGCCCTCGTCGGGGCTATTGCGCTTACCGCCGCGGTCTTCTTGCCCTTCCTCAAGCCGCTCGTGCTCGCCGCGGTCTTCGCCGTGGTGCTCCAAGGGCTCCACAAAAGGATTTCTCGCGCGCTCGGCGGCTGGCCGAGCGCCTCGGCGCTCCTCACAGTGGTCGTGAGCGTGCTCGTCATTCTCCTCCCGCTCTCGCTCATCGGCGTCTTGGTGGGGAATCAGGCGCGCGGCCTCTACGCCTCGCTTGAAGAGGACGGGGGGCAAAGCGCTCTCTCGGAACTGTATCGGCGCGCCGACGCGGCCGTGAGCCCCCTCGTCCCCGGCTTTGGCGTTATCGCGCGAGACGTTTCAACCGACATTGATACTTACACCAAGGACGCTCTGCAGTGGATAGCGAGGCACGCGGGAGACATCTTCTCCAGCGTTTCGCGGCTCCTGCTCGCGCTCTTTATCTTCTTTATCGCGCTCTACTATCTCCTGCGCGACGGCACGCGGGTGCGGCAGACGCTCATTGAACTCTCGCCGCTCTCTGATAGAGAAGACGAGGGGGTCTTCAACCGACTGGAACTCGCGATTAACTCCACCATCAAGGGGAGTCTCGTGATAGCCCTCATACAGGGAGTCCTCTCCACCATCGGCTTCACTCTCTTCGGGGTGCCAAACGCGATTCTCTGGGGGACGGTCGCCGCGCTCGCCGCGCTCATCCCCGGCTTCGGCACGGCGCTCGTCATCATCCCTGCCATCATATTCCTCTTCGTCACCGGGGCGACGGTGTCGGCGGCGGGGCTCCTCGTCTGGGGGGCTCTCGCGGTCGGATTCATTGACAATCTGCTCGGCCCCAAGCTCCTCGGGAGCTCTATGAAGCTCCACCCGCTCCTCGTGCTCCTCTCGGTCCTCGGCGGACTTATGTACTTCGGCCCATTAGGCATCTTCCTCGGCCCTCTGACCGTGAGCCTCCTCTTCGCACTCCTCTCCATCTACGCCGACGCCTCGCGGAGCGCTTTAAAGGATTAGTACTGCGTACAACCACCGCCGGCCACAGGCCGGCGGGATGCTACACTACTGACATACCATGCACGCGTTAATCGGACTTCACGCAGTGCTCGGAGAGCTCGGGGCGCTCCTCTTCCTCTGGGTACTCATTGAGATGCTCAACCCAGATGAGTCGCGCCTGCGCCGCGCGCGTCTCGCCGCACTCCTCGGCGTCCTCTTCCTCCTCGGTGCGTGGGTCGCGGGCGGCTTCTATTACGTCACCGAGTACGGCGCGGCAGTGAAGCCGATTATCAAAGCTGGCCCTCTGCCGTGGGCGCACTCGGTCATCACCGAGACCAAGGAGCATATATTCCTCTTCATCCCGTTTCTCGCCATCCTCGCCTTGGGTCTCTTGAAGCGATATAAAAACGAATTCGCATACAATCGCGGCGCGAGAGTATCCGTGATGCTCGTCTCGGGACTCGTCACGCTCATGGCGTTCGCGATGGCCGGGATGGGATTTATTATTTCAAGCGGGTTCCGGGCCGCCCTTGAAGCAGTTGCCTTATGATGCCAAACAGCAAAGCGTTGGTGCGCGCAACCGTCGGAGTCATCTGGCTCGTCGTCGTTATGACTCTCGCGGCCGAGCTCTCGGAGCCGTTTAAGACCCTCCTCGCCGAGACCTTCACCCATCACTGGATAGGGAAGAGCGTTATTTCTGTCGTCGCATTCGTCGTGTTCTACGCCATCTTCAGCAGGGCGCGCGAGTCAGACAACGTCTCGCGAGGCGCGTGGCAGGTCGTATGGAGCGTCGTGCTCGGCGGACTCATCATCTTCTCCTTCTTCCTCTGGCACTTTATAAGCGGATAGTGAAATAAAAAGAAAAGACCTGCGTGCGCAGGTCTTTGTAAAGTAGAGGCCGCACCTCCCGAGCTGTCCACGCAGATTCGCGAAATGTTCCGCGGCTTCCGTTGGGTTAGCACCGTCTTCGCGAATACCCGCATTTCGGCAAGTCAAACTCTTTTTGACAGCATGCACGCCGTCTTGATACAATAGAGCTACAACTATTCACACAGTTGTATCAAGAGGCAGTGAGAGATTTGGCTCTGTGACCTGCCGGCAACACTTGGATACGCGAGAGCGAATTCAGCAGTGTGCCAACTCCAACCCGCTCGGGAAAGATACCTACACATCTTTTTCTTGTGATTATAGGACTAATGTATCTTTATGATAAAAACAGCAGAGTTCGTGACGCCCGAACATCCGGACAAGCGATGTGACTTCATCGCCGACAGCATCTTAGACGCGTATCTCGCAGGCGACAAGCGGAGCCGCGTTGCCATTGAGGTCATGGGCGGACATCGCCTCGTCACCATTAACGGCGAGGTCACGTCGGCGGCGAAGCCGGATATCATGGCCGTGGTAAAGGGTATTGTCGGAGAAGAATACAAGGTTATAGAGAACATCGTGCTCCAGAGCCCAGAGATAGCGCGAGGAGTGGACACGGGCGGTGCCGGCGACCAAGGCATTATGAAGGGATATGCCACAAGCGAGACAGAATCTCTCATGCCGCTTGAATATGAGCTCGCGCGCAACTTGTGCCAGAAGATATACGAGAAGTACCCGCTTGACGGCAAGACGCAGGTGACCATTGAAAACGGGGTGCCGACGGTGGTCGTCGCGAGCTTCCAGAACACTACCAACGACAAGCTCTTGCCGCTCGTGCAGAGCATCATCACTGCCAAGGAGTACCTCATCAATCCGGCAGGGGAGTGGAAGCAAGGAGGCTTTGACGCCGACACTGGCGTCTCCGGACGCAAACTGATTGTGGACAACTACGGACCCGAACTGACCATCGGCGGAGGTTCCTTCTCGGGCAAGGACTACACTAAGGTAGACCGCTCGGCCGCGTACATGGCGCGGCGCATCGCGGTGCGACTGCTTACGGAACGCAAGGCGAAGACGGTCCATACCAAGATTGCATACGCCATCGGCAAGGCAGAACCCGTGATGGCGGTTGCTCTCGTGGACGGAGTTGAAGAAGCGATTATCGGATACGACCTCTCGCCGCACGGCATCAAGAATGCGCTCGCGCTTGACACGGTCCGTTACGCCGACACCTGCGTCTGGGGCCACTTCGGCCGCGGCTTCGTTTGGGATGCGTAGACTCTCCGACAGAGAACCGTATGAATCTCACCAAAAACAGAGTTCTATTGATAGGCATTGTAGCAATCGCCGCCGCAGGCGCTTTCATTGCGTGGTACGGGAGTGTTCCGAGCAGTTTCAAGTGTCCGAACGACTATGCCACCGCGGAAGAATATGTAAAAGGGGTGACGGAGTGGGCGAGCGAACAGCTGATGAACTCGCCGAACATGACGAAGGAGGAGCTATTGAACGAGAGAGAAAGGCAGTTCCGCGAGCATGCGTGCGAGCCGTCGCGCTGGCCCAATCTACCGGGCGGATTCTAAAAAAGGAAGGAGCCGAACCATGGGCGTTCTCCTACAGAGACGAAACAGGCCAAAAAGCGGAGATACAGCTTCCCGAGGACATTGTACCATTGCACGCGCCAGGAAAATGTAATGAAACCCGTAGAGGCGAGCATTGTGTTATATAAGAGGCAATGCAGGCAGTCATTCTCGCCGCCGGAGAGGGGAGGCGCATGCGGCCGCTCACCCTCAAGCGGCCGAAGCCGCTTATCGCCGTTGCCGGCCGGCCGATTCTTGAGCACATCATTGACGCGCTCCCAAAAGAGGTGGATGAGATTATTCTCGTCGTCGGTTACAAGGCCGATATGATACAGCGGCATTTCGGCGCCTCCTACAAGGGCCGCCGCATCGCATATGTGCACCAATGGATGCCGGCAGGGACTGCACACGCGCTCTCTATGGCCGCACCGTTTCTCAACGAAGGACGCTTCGTGTTCGTCTGCGGCGACGATGTCCACGGAGCGAATGCATTTGTAGAAGCACTTTCTCACCCGCTCGCGCTCCTCGCGGCAACGCATGAAGAGCCCGGGAAATTCGGCGTTATTGAAATGAACGCGGACGGAACGCTCGCGAGCATCATTGAAAAACCGGAGAACCCGCCGACCAATCTCATATCAACAGGCGCAATGGTGCTCGACACGCGCATCTTCCAGTACGAAGCGGCGCGCCACGAAAGCGGCGAATACTACATGACGCATCCGCTCGGACTCTTTGCGAGAGAGCACCCAATCACAGTCGTCAGACAGGACTTCTGGGTCCCCATCGGCTGTCCAGAGGATATCCGGTTGGCGGAAGAGAGATTTCATTCCAATCTGGTGAGTTATGTTGTATAGTGAGACCACCGCCGGTTGGCGGGTTTATAATTCATGGAGATACGAAATATCGCTATCATTGCGCACGTGGACCACGGCAAGACCGCGCTCACTGACGCTATTCTTAAGCAGACAGGCGCGGCGAAGGAGGGCACCACGATGGACACGAACGCGCTTGAACAGGAGCGCGGCATCACTATTTATGCGAAGAACGCGGCGGTGGAGTATAAGGGCACCAAGATAAATATTGTGGATACCCCCGGCCACGCCGACTTCGGGAGCGAGGTGGAACGGGTACTACGTTCCATTGATTCGGTTTTGCTTATTGTAGACGCGCAAGAAGGACCGATGCCGCAGACGCGCTTCGTCTTGAAGAAGTCTTTGGAGCTCGGTCTCCGGCCGATTGTCGTTATCAACAAGGTGGATAAGCCGGCGGCCGACCCGGCGCGCACCGAGGAACAAGTGCTAGAGCTCTTCTTGGAGCTCGGCGCCTCCGACGAGCAGAGCAGTTTCCCCGTGGTATACGCCATCGGGCGCGACGGGCGCGCCGCGCTCCACCCCGACGAGCTCCGGATGGCCGGACCGATGGCCGAGGCCGACCTCTCTCCTCTCTTGGATTTGATTCTAGAAAAAGTGCCTCCAGCCAATCCTCCTTCGCTCGGAGCTACGGAGGGCACGGTGCGACTCATGTTGCAACCTTTTAATTTAGCGTATGACAACTTCATGGGCCGGCTCGCCGTCGGACGCATCTACGAGGGCACCGTCCGTCCCAATCAAACCGTTTTTATAAAGACGCCGGACGGTCTGACACGCACCGGCAAGACGACCAAGGTCTTCACCTTCAAGGGGCTTGAGCGCGTGGAGGTGGCCGAGGCTTCGGCAGGCGATATCGCGCTCATTGCCGGCCTGCCCGACATCTATATCGGCGAGACGGTGACGACCGATGAGAGCGCTGGGCCTCTCCCGGCTATCGCGGTCGACGAGCCGACCATCGCGCTCAACTTCCTTGTCAACAACTCGCCGTTTGCGGGGCGGGAAGGGAAGTATGTCACGAGCCGTCAGCTCCGCGACCGGCTGATGAAAGAGCTCGAGGTGAACGTCGGTCTGAAAATCGATTTTGATGCAACGGAGGTATTCCACGTCTCCGGCCGTGGCGAGCTCCATATCGCCGTGCTTCTTGAGAATATGCGTCGCGAAGGATATGAACTGCAGGTCTCGGAGCCGCACGTCATTCTCCGCGAGGAAAACGGCGTGAAGCTGGAACCGTTTGAAGAAGTGGTGATTGATACCCCGTCCGAATTCCAAGGTGCCATCATCGAGAAACTGGGCCAGCGCGCATTCATTCTTTCTGACATCCGTCTAGCTTCCAGCGACCGGTCTCCGGCCTCCAGTGTACGCCTCACGCTCGTCGGCCCCACGCGCGGGTTGCTCGGGTATAAAAATATGTTCATTATCGATACGAAGGGCGAGGGCATCCTCTCGTCGCGCTTTGTCGGCTTCAAGCCCTATGCAGGCGAGATTAAGAAGCGCCAAGTCGGCTCAATGATATCTATGGCGAGCGGAAAGTCACTCGGCTATGCGCTCTGGTACCTGCAGGACCGCGGCCAGCTCTACATCAAGCCGGCGACCGAGGTGTACGAGGGCATGGTTGTCGGCAACACCGCCAAAGGCGAAGAGATGATGGTGAATCCGACAAAAGGGAAGAATCAGTCTAACGTCCGCTCCTCGGGCATGGACGAGGCGCTCACCCTCGTGCCGATATTTGACCTTACCATTGAACGCGGGATGGAAATTATGGGAGATGACGAGTATTTGGAGATTACGCCCACAAGCGTCCGCCTGCGCAAACAGTTTCTCACCGAGAACGACCGCGCCAAGTCCCGCCGCTAAAAGACAATTCAAATATATCAAAAGTCACTTTTCCTTAGTATCGTCTATAGTGAACGATAAGGAAAAGTGATTTGAAAAAATCAATCCCGGGGTCCAGCCGGGATTGTCGTGGTGACGGAACATTATTCGATTGGGACAAGATCTGTGGACTTTCCCACGCCGTAGACCAGCATTGGGTTCTCACGCGCTTGTGCCCGGAGTGCTTCGTGGTACGTCGTAACCATCTCACTACTCGTCCAGGCGAACAAATCGGCGAGGATGCTATTGCCTTCTTCTTCGGAACGTTGGAAGCGTCTGACCTTGAAGAACGTGTCGGTAAAGATGAGATGTGCCTGTGCTCTGACTTCCGGGTAGACTTTCAGGAAGACACTGTAATCGGTCTCGTTTCGCTGGAACAGTTCCCATTCAAGCTCGTGATGAAGCATGAAATACAGGTCAAATCCGATGATATTCACTTCATTTCGGATTCTTTGTTTGATTTCGTCGAGAAGTCCTTTCCGTTGTTTGCTACGTACTTCCCATGCCTGACCTGCGACTTCTTTCATTTGTCACCTCGTCTAGAGTGGTGGATCGGAAATGCTCTGAGAAGACTTTATCACAGAAATGTTGATTTGCAATACCGAGAGAAATCCAGTATCTTTTACGCCAATGGCGTCTGCGCGGGAATTTTGCGAAGCGTTACTGAAGAAAGCCGATGTGAAGATCGGCGGGGAGAGACCGCAGGATATCGCGGTGCATGACGAACGGCTCTATAACCGCGTCATTCGCTACGGGACGCTCGGCCTCGGCGAGGCGTATATGGACGGCTGGTGGGAGGCGAACGCGCTCGATGTATTCATACACCGCGTACTCGCGGCGCGTCTGGATAAAGCCATTGAAATAAATGTTGCATCCATGCTCGCCATTGCGAAAGCGTTCTTCTTCAATCTGCAGTCGAGCAAGCGTGCGTTTACGGTGGGCGAGGCGCATTACGACCTCGGCAATGACCTCTACGCTGCGATGCTGGACAAACGCATGGTCTACACGTGCGGATATTGGAGCAGTCCCTCGACGGGTTCGACAAGCTCACCGCAAGCAAGCTCGGGACATCGAGTGAATACACTCGATGAAGCGCAGGATGCGAAGCTGGATCTCGTGTGCCGGAAGATAGGACTCAAAAAGGGCGACCGCGTTCTGGATATCGGCTGTGGCTGGGGAAGCTGGGCGAAGTACGCCGTTGAAAAGTATGGAGCGTCGGTCGTCGGCATCACCGTGTCAAAAGAGCAGGCGGCGCTCGCGCGCGAGCTCTGCGCGGGACTGCCAGTAGAGATACGCGTGCAGGATTATCGCGAGGTGAACCCCTCGACTATGCTCGGGGCAGGCGAGCAGTTTGACCATATTGTCTCCTTGGGCATGTTTGAACATGTCGGCGTGAAGAATTATAGGACGTATTTTGACGTTGCAAATCGCTGTTTGAAAGAGAACGGCCTCTTTCTCCTTCACACCATCGGCTATAAGGTGTCACAGCTCACGAGCGACCCATGGATAGAGAAATATATTTTCCCGGGCGGTGTGCTCCCGTCTGTCGCGCAGATAGGGAAGGCGATTGAGGGGTTTTTTGTTATGGAGGACCTGCACAACTTCGGCGCCGACTACGACACGACGCTCATGGCATGGTTCGCCAATTTTGACGCCGCGTGGCCGAGATTAAAAAAGCAATACGATGAGCGGTTTTATCGGATGTGGAAGTATTATCTTCTCTCCTGCGCAGGCGGCTTCCGGGCGCGGCAGATGCAGCTCTGGCAGATAGTGCTCTCTAAAAACGGCGTCCCGGGCGGCTATACGAGCCACCGCTAGAAATCAGATTTCTAACGGGGCGAGCGTGCGATAAAAAGAAAAGCCCGCCGCATATTCCATTGCGGCGGGCCTTTGTAGCGTCCAGCTTCATGCCTCTCGTCGTGCAAGGAACTCCTTCCCATGGCCGATGATCGTGTTGACGGGAATGCCCTTGGCGCATAGTCCGGTGCTCGTGCATTCCTCCTCGGTCATCGATTTCATCTCGATGTTTACCAAGGCCACGAGCTTCTTGGCGCCTCCGATATCCGCCGGGGTGACGCCTCCGCGATTGCAGAGCACGCCGACCCCGACGACGTTGCCGTGCTCCGCGCGAACTGCGGCCACCACTTTGCGGACAGAACCGCCGGTGGTGAGCAGATCCTCCACTACCAAGACGTTTGCACCGGCGATGAGCTTGTCGTAGCCGCGTTTTATGACGAATTCATCTCTGATAAAACCATCTCCGCCGCGACCAGAATCTTTGTCTGCATAGACGCCGAGCACTTCTCGCCCTGTGATCTCGGTGAGATGGTAGGCCACCCATTGCGAGAGGATAACGCCGCCGACTGCCGGAGCGATGACCACGTCCACGCTGTCATTTGAGAACCGTTCGGCAATCTCACAGCAGAGGTTTGACGTCTCCCGCGTGTGCGGGTAGAGGGCGTCCTTGTTGATATAGGCTGAGCCGTGCCTGCCGGAGGTGTAGACGATGTGGCTATCGGTGATAATTGCCCCGACTCGCTCGAGAACATCTTGGGCGTATCGTTCATTCATGGCCGTGTCTCCTTTTTGAGAACTGCATAACTACATCTGGGAACCAGCTAATTACAGGGCTACCTTACGCACAGTCGCGCATAAAGTCAAATGATTTTCTGCTATCCTATATGAAGGGTCATTCTGTAGGAGAGAAACATGAGATTCTTGAAGAAGTTCTTTTCCGGGATTTTGGCGGCGATTGAGGTATTGGTCTGTCCAGAACACTACTGGGAAATCATGAGAGAAACCGAAACCGATTTGGAAGACCCGCTCCAAGGGGTCTTCTGACAACATATGAGGAGGACATCATGCATCCGCTCTTTATTTTGGCGATAGTCGTCATCTTGGCCTCTCTCGGCTTCTCAAAACTGCTCGCCATTCCACTCATCTTCGGCTTCGCGCTATTTCTGTATTGCGTCCCCGTCGCAATTGGAATAGTAGTGACACGCCACTACGTGAGAGAGTCCCTAAGTAGTGGGAACTGGTGGCCGTCATGACGAACGCAAAAGCCGCTCTGGGAAGCGGCTTTTGGATATTAGTGGAGGTGCGGGGAATTGGACCCCGGTCCGAATCCGCCTATGAAAGAGATTCTACGGCGCGTAGTCAGCGTTATCTTTAAGACAGGATGCGAGGAACGTAGACGAAACCATTCCTGCCCGATCCCTTATTTAGATGCACCGGGCGGGAGACCGAGCATCGATCTCACAGATAATTCCGCCTGTCTCCCACGCTGTGAGCGCCGAAAGAAGACAAACGTCGCGCACGTTACGCCGAAGCGGAGACGTGGGCGAACGCAAAGTCATTCATACCGAAGTACGGTGACTTCACGCTTGCAAGAGTGTTCTTGGCAAGTTTGGTTTCCCGCCAGTTTTAAGTGGTAGCGGGAGAGCACTGCGCCGCACGTCTTTCAAGGTACAGACCGTCAAAGCCGGTCACCCCCGGAGAAAGCAGAATACCATGTCTGCGCTTTCCGTGATTGATCAGCGATTTTTCAAGACACGTCCTGCTTCGCGCATCGCATCGCGTTTCTTCAAGTCCTCGCGGCGGTCCTCCTTCCCCTTGCCGCGGACGATTGCAATGTGTGCCTTCACGAACCTCTTGTTAGTATAGACCTCAAGCGGTATGATTGTCAAGCCCTTTTTGGACTCGGCGGCGTAGAGATAGGCTATTTCCTTCTTCGTTAGGAGCAATCTCCGAGCTCGTTCGGGGTCATAACTCTTGGGCGCGTTGGCGACCTGATACGCCGGAATCGTCATACCGACGATAAACGCCTCGCCGTCGCGCACCACTACGCGCGCTCCATCTAGAGAGCCGAGCTTCCCGCGCAAAGATTTTACTTCTTGGCCAGTCAACTCTAACCCCGCCGCGAAGCTCTCCACGGGCGCGTACTTGAGAAATGCTTTTTTATACTCCAAGAGAGTCATAACGCCAGTATAACGAAAAATAGCAAAAACGGGCGTTTTTCTGTATACTCTCACGCATGGCTACGCCAGTAAAAAAGCCGAGGAATAAAAAGCCCGCCGCGCCGGAGGCGCGGCGGGGCTGGCGCATGTTTCTCGGCGGCCCGTCATTCTTCGGTAATCTCACGACTACGGTTCTCATATTCCTCATTCTTATGAGCGCATACTCGCTTATCGCGGGTCTCGCCCAGCCGACGAGCGAAGTCCCGCTCTCGGTCGTTGCCGCAGATGTGAGAGACGGGAAGATGAAGTCAATCACGGTGAAGGGCGACTCGCTTGACCTCGTCTACACCGACGAATCGGAGAAGACGTCGCGCAAGGACCCTTCGGCGGGGCTCCCCGAGACCTTGGCGACCTATGGCGTTACGCCCGAGGAACTTAGTAAAGTCTCTATCACGATACAGGGGCAATCGGGATTCCAGTTCTGGTTTCTGACATTAGCGCCCGTTCTACTTCCGATTCTTTTTATCGTATTCCTCTTCTGGTTCCTCTCGCGGCAGGTGAAGGGCGCGGGGATGCAGGCCTTCAGTTTCGGGCAGTCTAAGGCGCGCATCACCGATCCCGACGACTCCGCACAACGCGTCACCTTCGCCGACATCGCGGGCGCGCGCGAGGCGAAGGAGGAACTGCTTGAAATCGTAGACTTCCTCAAGAATCCAAAGAAATTTCTTGACATCGGCGCGCGCATCCCCAAGGGCATCATCCTCATGGGTGCGCCGGGCACCGGTAAGACCCTGCTTGCGCGCGCCGTCGCCGGCGAGGCAGGCGTGCCCTTCTTCTCCATCAGCGGTTCGGAGTTCGTGGAGATGTTTGTCGGTGTCGGCGCCAGCCGCGTGCGCGACCTCTTCCAGATGGCGAAGAAGGCCGCGCCCGCCATCATCTTCGTAGACGAGATAGACGCGGTCGGGCGCGTGCGCGGCACGGGGGTTGGCGGAGGCAACGACGAGCGCGAGCAGACCCTCAACCAGATACTCGTAGAGATGGACGGCTTTGAACCTACCGAGAAGGTCGTCGTGATGGCGGCGACGAATAGGCCGGATGTCCTTGACCCCGCTCTTTTGCGCCCCGGCCGCTTTGACCGGCGCGTGACGATTGACCTGCCCGATCGCCGCGACCGTGAAGAGATTTTGAAGATTCATGCACGAGCGAAGCCGCTCGGCCCCGACGTCGCACTTCCGGTTATCGCCGAGCGCACGCCGGGCTTCTCGGGCGCCGAGCTCTATTCGCTTATGAACGAGGGTGCTATTCTCGCGGCGCGCGAGAATCGCAAGGAGGTCACACAGTATGACCTTATCCGCTCCATAGAGAAGGTGATGCTTGGTCCGGAGCGCAAGAGCCATCTGCTTACGAAGAAGGAGAAGGAACTCACGAGCTACCACGAGGCAGGCCACGCGCTCGTCTCGTCGGTGCTTCCCAACGCCGACCCGGTGCATAAAATTTCAATCATCAGTCGCGGACGCGCGGCTGGCTACACGTTGAAGCTCCCCTTTGAAGACCGGAAGATGCAATCAAGGAAGCAATTCTTAGACGATATCGCGGCGACCCTCGGCGGCTACGTCGCCGAGGAGATGCTCTTCAACGATGTGACCACGGGGCCGAGTAGCGACCTCATGGTCATCACTGCGCTTGCGCGCGATATGGTCGCGCGCTACGGGATGAGCGACAAACTCGGTCCCATCGCTTTCGGCGAGCGGAATCTCGGGAACGAGCCGTACTCCGAACACGTCGCGATGCAGATAGACGCCGAGGTCTCGCGCATCATTGACGAGGCGAAGGCGCGCGCGAAGAAGGTCATCACCGAACATCGCGCCGCGCTTGATGCGATTGCGAAGGAGCTTATGGAAAAAGAGACCGTGGAGCGCGCCGAATTTGAAAAAATACTCATCGCGAACGGCATCACGCCGAAGAAGAGAGAAGAGGAGGGTATCGTCATCGCTCCCGCCGGTTCGGGCGACATCGCGTAAAACCGCTTTTGTTGTAGTATAAAACGACCCGCCCCTAGCTCAGCTGGTTAGAGCATTCGGCTTATACCCGAAGGGTCCTTGGTTCAAATCCAAGGGGGCGGACCGATGTGATATTATTTAGGTTATGAAAGATGATGTTGATTCAAGAAATTATGAATACCTCCGAGCACTTCGGAAAGATTATGATGACCTCGCGAGGCGAGTTAAGGACCTTGAGAAACGCGTCTTCGCGCACTAATTGAAGTCAGACTCCAATACTACTCCTACTCCAAATGCATCTCGCGGTCGGCGGTGGAGGCGCGGAGGGCGAGGGAAGGGTAGTTTTCTAGTTCGGGGTCGCGGGCGACGAGCGCGGCGGCTTCGGTGCGGGCGGCCTCAACGAGCTTGATATTCTTCAGCGCCTCCATCGCGATGTCCGAGACGCCCCACTGCTTACCGCTCACGAGCTCGCCTGCGCCGCGGAGCGCGAGGTCGTGTTCGGCGAGTTCAAAGCCGTTCTTCGCATTCTTGAATGCTCGCAATCGTTCTTGGGTCGAAGGACCTGACGTTTCTGGAAGGACAAAGCAGTACGACTGGTGCGTGGAGCGCAGGACGCGCCCGCGCAGTTGGTGGAGCTGGGCGAGCCCGAAGCGTTCGGCGCCTTCTATAAGAATGACGGTCGCGTTCGGGACGTTGACGCCCACCTCCACCACCGAGGTCGCGACGAGAATATCTATCTCGCCGTCTTCGTACTTCTTCATCACCTCTTCTTTTTCTGCCGGCTTCATCTTGCTGTGCAATATACCGAGGGCTACCCTCGGGAAGACTTCTTTTTTCAAGCGGGCGGCCTCGGCCTTCACCGACTTCGCCTGGAGCGCGAGCTCTTTTTGCGGGTCGGGCTCCTCAATACGCGGACAGATGACATAGGCTTGGTGGCTGGCGGCGAGCTCCGCGCGCACGCGCTCGTACGCTCTCTCGCGCTCTTTGGGCCCCAGCACGTGAGTCTCCACCTTTTTCCTACCCGCAGGCATCTCGTCAAGGAGTGAGAGGTCCAGGTCGCCGTAGATGGTGAGGGCGAGCGTGCGCGGGATGGGCGTCGCGGTCATCGAGAGCAGGTGCGGAACGGTGGAACCCTTGGTCGCGAGCTTCTGTCGATGTACCGTGCCGAAGCGATGCTGTTCGTCAATAATGGCATATGCAAGTCGCTTGAACACAAGCGACTTCTCAATAATGGCGTGCGTGCCGATGACGATGGGGATGAGTCCGTCGGCAACCCGTTTTCTAAATGTGGTGCGAGAGAGCTTCGCCGATTCTTCATATCTGACGCGCGAAGGGAACACTCGGCACTCGCTTCCGGTGATAAGCCCGATATTAATAGGAGTGATGTCGCGTCCGCCGGAGGCGGATCCGCCTCCGGCGGAAAAGTAGGAGACGAAGGTAGAGAAATGCTGTTTGGCGAGTATCTCGGTCGGGCAGAGATACGCGACTTGGAGCGTGCCGGCAATCCTGCCCTTGGGGAGGGAGGTTGCCACCAGATACGCGGTCGCCGCGGCGACCGCCGTCTTGCCGCTCCCCACGTCGCCTTCAAGCAACCGCAACATCGGGTGCATTTTTTCAAAATCAGCAACGATTGTTTCAATCGCACGCATTTGTGCTTTTGTTGCGGGGAAGGGGAATGACGCAACGAAATCCGCAAGCGCAGCGCGGTCAACCGCTACCGGAAGCGCTGTTTCCGTAAGATGCATCTGCCGGCGCTGCTGCATCACGATTTGGAGCGCGAACACCTCTTCAAAGGCGAACCGCTTGCGTGCCGCTGTTGCATCAGACAATTTCTGCGGCGCGTGGATAAAGACGAGAGCAGAAGAGAGCGAAGGCAGGTTGTAGCGCACAAGAATCTCTGCAGGGATCGGGTCTTCAAGCTGTTCATGTGCCTTCGTCTCGAATATCTTTCTTACGGCGTGCAAGAGCCAGAGCGAGGAGACGCCCTGACTCTCCGGATATATCGGATATAACGCCGAGGTGACTCCTCGCGGAGGCGAGGTGTCATCTTGGTTCCTACGGTTGAAGAGGGAATCGTGTACCGCATCGGGAGCAATGGGTGACTTATCAATAGAGGGATTCGCCAAATATATTTTTGCTCCTGCCCCTGCCACCTTCCCGCTCACCTTCACCACCATACCGTCGTGGAGTGTCTTTGCGATATAGGGCTGGCTGAACCACATCATCTTTATTTTCCCTGATGCATCTTCCAGAAACGCCTCCGCTATCGGCCGGCGGCTCTTCCAGGTCTTCCTGATATCGGGCTTGCGCACGGTGCCGTAGAGCGTCACGCTCGCCTGCCTGTCGGCAGGCAGGGCGCCCGCAGTAACGCCCGCGATAGTCCTCACATCCCCGCTCGATTCATATCGAGCGGGGAAGTGATACAACAAGTCGCGAATAGTTCGTATCCCAAGCTTCGTGAGCGCCTTTGTCTGCTCCGGCCGGAGATGAGTGAAGTGCTTCTCGATAACATCCTCTGAATCCATATCCACAGTATATAGGAGTACCACAATTCACCCACTGGTACACCGTCCAGATATCTGCACTATCCACAATACATGACGGTCGTCCACTGTTTTGGATAGTTGTGTGAAAAGATAAGTGGTATGGGTGTTATTGAGAAAGAGGCGAAAAAGATCCGGAGACTGCGAGCATTCCAGCAAGGACTTCTAGTCGCCGCCGCTATCGGTGGCGTCGTGCTCATTGCAGCAACGATGCCGAACGCGGCACAATTACTTCGCTTTATGCCCGGCTACAAAAAGGGCGCACGATTTAATTATCAAGCGAAGACGGCGCTTGGTCGTTTGAAAGCCAAAGGTTTGATTACTTTTGAGGAGCGAGACGGCAAGCGGTATGCGTGCGTGACCGAAGCGGGAGAGCAAATGCTTGAACTTGAATCTATGCGAAAAAAAAGTGCTAAAAAACCGAAACGTTGGGATGGTCGTTGGCGTGTGGTGCTCTTCGATATTCCAGAACGCCGCCGTGGCATTCGCAATCGTTTGCGTGTGTTTATGCAGGAATATGGATTCGTGCGGCTCCAAGACAGTGCGTGGATTTATCCGTACGACTGCGAAGATCTTATCGCGCTTGCGAAAGCGAATTTTCGCATTGGTGCCGATGCTCTGTATATGATTGTTGAACAGCTAGAACGCGACAAACACCTACGCGAGCATTTCGGACTTCCCGCATCGTAAATACTCAGGTATCCAAAATACATGACGGTCGTCCAGTATTTTGGATAGCAGTAACATTCAAGTTGTTAATACATGTGCAGAAATGTTCCCTGCATTTCGCGCTATAGTTGGCGCATGCGGAATGCCTTGCTTTGGACTGCAGTGTACGCGGGATGCGCGTCGTCACTCATTATGTTCGCTACTGCCGGCGGTGCGACGTATATCCGAGAAGGCATGGCATGGACGGCGAGAGAAGCGCAGACCGCCGCAGTATTCTTCGTGCAGAGCATCACGGTAAGCCAGATACAGAATGATTATCAGAATGTCCAGGCCCCCAAGAGTGATAAGAGTAAGAAGAAATCCACCAAGAGCCGCTACATCTCGGACGGGGAGATTCGCGTCCTCATCGTCCCCGGGCACCAGCCAGAAGATGGAGGGACGGCATTTGACGGCGTGTACGAACGCGATATCGTCGTGGATATCGCAGGCGCGCTCGCCGAGCTTCTCGCGCAGGACTCGCATTATGAGGTCATGGTCGCGCGGGGAAAGGATACGTGGAATCCTGTTTTACAAGCTTACTTTGATACCCGCGCGGCCGATATTAAGGCATTTGAACAATCGCAAGAGCTCCTCATGGAGAGTTATCTTGCGAGCGGGAGCATCCTCCCGCAGGCCGACCATGTATACCACAATTCAGCGTCGCCCTCGGCAAGACTCCAGCTCTACGGCATCAACAAGTGGGCGAGCGAGAACACATACGACATCACTCTGCACCTCCACCTCAATGACTATGCGCGGCGCCGTACGGGCAGAGTCGGCACGTACGACGGATTCACAATTTACGTACCGGAACGCCAGTATTCAAACGCCGAAGCTTCAATAGCCATTGCTGAAGCCATAGCGGCTCGGTTAAACGCATACCACGCGACGAGTACGCTCCCACAGGAAGACGCCGGCGTCGTTGAAGACCAAGAGCTCATCGCCATCGGTACCAACAATACTGCCGACGGCGCCGCGCTTCTTATAGAGTACGGCTATATCTACGAACCGCAGTTTCAAGAGCCGTCCGTCCTCCCGGTGGCCGTTGCCGACTATGCGTATGCAACGTATCTCGGGCTCCAAGATTTTTTCAACAACTCGATAGTGCCGACCTTCGGCTCCGTATCGTTCCCGTATGATTGGAGCGCTGTAGACGCGCAGAAAGGGGAGTCGGGGCCCGGCATCTACGCGCTCCAGGCAATGCTCCATCGCCTCGGCTACTATCCGCCCGCTGGCGAGAGCTTCTCCGAATGCCCGGTGTCAGGGAAGAGCGGCCTCTGCACCCGTAGGGCGATAGAGGCATACCAGAACGCGCATGGTCTAGAAACGACCGGTGCCCTTGGCCCCAAGACGCGCGAAGCCCTTGAGCGTGAACTCACTACGCCCTAGTGGTATACTGCGCTCTCTATGAACCAGAAATCAAAGAAGATTCTTGCTGCATTTAAGAGGCAGGGGGCGCGGATAGAGACGAAGGCGCGCGTGAAGCTCAAAGAGAAAAAGGATTTCTCGCTCTGGTACACGCCGGGCGTCGGCGTCGCGTCGCTCCATCTGGCCAAGCATCCCGGGGATGCGCGGCTAATGTCAGTTAAGAAGAATAGCGTCGCTGTCGTCTCTGACGGCTCGGCTGTGCTCGGTCTCGGGAACATCGGCCCCTATGGCGCCCTGCCGGTGATGGAAGGGAAGGCGCTCATATTTAAAGAGAAGGCCGGTGTTGATGCGTGGCCTCTGGTGCTCGCGACGCAGGATGCAGACGAGATAGTGCGAGTCGTGAAGGCTATCGCGCCGGCCTTCGGCGGCATTAATCTGGAGGACATCGCCGCGCCGAAATGCTTTGACATTGAGACACGGCTCATTAATGAATTGGATATCCCCGTGATGCACGACGACCAGCACGGCACCGCCATCGTTGTGCTTGCCGGGCTCATCAATTCTGCGAAGGTGGTGAAGAAAGATTTGAGGAAGCTCAAAATCGTAATAAGCGGCGCCGGCGCGGCCGGCACCGCGGTGGCGAAGCTCCTTCTCGCCGCCGGTGTGAGAGATATCGTCCTCTTGGACCGTAAGGGCACTCTCTATGCCGGCCGCTCCGGTTTGAATACGCACAAGGCCGAGCTTGCCAGGCTCACCAACCCGCGCAGGGTAAAGGGAGGCCTCGCTCTTGCGATGCGGGGCGCGGACGTCTTCATCGGCGTATCCGGCAAGGGGCTCTTGAAGAGGGAACATGTTGCGTCTATGGCGCCGAAGGCAATCGTCTTTGCGATGGCGAACCCAGACCCCGAGATTCTGCCGGAGGCGGCGAAGAGAGCAGGGGCAATGGTTATCGCGACCGGCCGTTCCGATTTCCCGAACCAAATCAACAACGCGCTCGTCTTCCCCGGCATCTTCCGCGGTGCCCTCGACAAGGGCGTACAGAAAATAACTGAAGAAACGAAACTTCGCGCCGCTCGCGCGCTCGCGGCGCTCGTCGGTACACCGACATCTGCGAACATTATCCCCGATATGCTTGACCCGCGCTCCGTGAGAGCGGTCGCTCGCGCGGTGCGCTAGTTCGCCGCCGTCACGGTAACCGCGCCGAATTGGGAGATGTTTAGATGGTTGTGATATTTCCACGTCCCTGCTTTATTGAAGACGAATGTGTACGAACTGCCGGATGCGGTAGCGGCACATTCGTCAAACGCCGTACCCGCCGTGTCGGGGCAGTGTTGGCTCAAGCTCGTCCCGCTGTAGGCGGTGTGCGTCGGATGCATCGCCGACGCAACCCACATATTTCCTGAACTCTGATTGACGAACGTCACGCTCGTGCCGAGCGGGATGGCAACGTTTGCGGGCGAGAAGCCCTGGTCGGTATAAGTGACGGTCACACCGGACTGCGTCGTTGCCGTCGTTGTCGTTATATCAGCAGGCGGAGTTGTGTCAGTCGTCGTTGGCGCGTTCGCGGGAGTTCCTTTGAGCAGAAACCAGCCTCCGAGAATAACAACAATCACAACTGCGATAATGCCGATAGTTTTTCCTTCCATAACGTATACGATTAATGAATAAATAACTTGCTTGAATCCTACCACAGAGGGTTATATACTTCACTCATGTCTACAACCACCATCATACTCATCGTCGTTGCCGTCGTCGTGCTCTGGGTTATTTACGCATATAACCGTTTTGTTACCTTGGTGAATCGGGCGAAGGAGGCGTGGGCGGATATCCACGTACAGCTGAAGCGCCGCTATGACCTTATCCCCAACCTTGTTGAGACTGTGAAGGGCTATGCCGCGCACGAATCAAGCGCCTTTGAGAACGTGACGAGGGCGCGCGCCGCGGCGATGGGCGCCGGTAGCGCCACACCCGCCGCGCAGGCGCAGGCGGAGAATATGCTCTCGGGCGCGCTGAAGACGCTCTTCGCCGTCTCTGAAGCGTACCCGGACCTGAAGGCGAATCAGAACTTCCTCCAGCTCCAGAAAGAGCTCGGCGACACCGAGGACAAGATACAAGCCTCTCGCCGCTTCTATAACACGACCGTGATGACGCTCAACACCGCCGAGCAGACGTTCCCGGGCAACATCATCGCCAACACCTTCGGCTTCAAGCCGATGGATCTCTTTGAGCTTGCGGCCGCGGACCAGGCGGCAAACGAACCAGTGCATGTGCGGTTCTGATGTATGGAAGAATTCCCGAAACAAAAAAGGGAACTCTCAGAAGCAGGCAAGCTTGAGTGGGAGATGAAAGAAATGACGGAACGGCACGCTAAAGAAGCGGATGCCCAACGCGGATTGTATGAATGGGAAATGGAGGAGCGGGACGCGCGGCACGGTCTGGACCATTTGACGGAGTTGAAAACCCGCAAGGTCTTTGAACACGAACTGGAGCAGTCGCTCAAAATAATCCGCGGAGAAATAAAAGAAAAGCGCGGCGAACCCCTCAAAGAGATTACGCTCATTTCAATCGATTTAGACCATTTCAAGGCCATCAATGACACCTATGGCCATCTCGCGGGCGATGAAGTGCTTAAAAAAGTGTCGATGCTCCTCGCGAACTCGGTTCGCGAGACGGATGTAGCTGCTCGCGTCGGCGGTGAGGAACTAATGGTGCTTCTGCGGGGTGCGAATGTGCAGAATGCCGCGCGGCACGCAGAGGGACTTCGCGCGAAAATTGAGAAATTGGCGTTTGACACCTACCCCGGCCTCGCCGTTACCGCGAGTTTCGGCGTTGTCTCATCTCTAGATTCCACCGATGCGAAAGTGCTCTACGAACACGCCGACCAAACGCTCTACAAGGCGAAGCGCGACGGACGAAATCGGGTTGAAGTGTATAGTAATCCATGAATCCCGTTAGAAGTTCAGTGCACACACGATATCTATTGACGAGACTTTCTTCTCGATAAGGTAGAATAACTTGCTAGCATCACTTGTATGGAAACTTCTAACGGGATGAACCTCTACGACCAGCGTTCAAGCAATATCCGCCGGACGTGGGTCCTAGTGCTCGGCTTCCTCATCGTCGTCATCGCGGTGGGGTACGCGATTGCTTGGTATTACGGCAATCCGGCGATTCTCTATATCGCTGTATTCATCGCTGTCGCGACGAATTTTTACGCGTACTGGCAGTCGGACAAGCTCGTGCTCTCGCTTAACCATGCACGGCCGGCCTCGCGCGAAGAGTTCTTTGACCTCTATACTGTCACCGAGAATCTCGCGATAACGGCTGGTCTGCCCAAGCCGAAGCTCTATGTGATTGACGATCCGGCGCCAAACGCGTTCGCGACCGGCCGCGACGAGGAGCATGCGGTCGTTTGTGCGACGACCGGACTCCTCGCTCTGCTCTCGCGAAGCGAGCTTGAAGGCGTCATTGCGCACGAGCTCTCGCACATTAAGAACCGCGACATACTTCTCATGACGGTCGCGGTGGTGCTCGCAGGCTTTGTCGCTATCCTCGCGGACTTATTCTTGCGCATGTCGTTTTGGGGCGGGGGGCGGGGGAGCAATAACCGGCAAGGGAATGCGATTATGATGGTACTCGCCGTCGTCGGCATCGTGCTTGCGCCAATTGCCGCAAAGCTTATCCAGCTCGCCGTCTCGCGCCGCAGGGAATTCCTCGCCGATGCTTCTGGCGCCCTGCTCACGCGCTACCCCGAGGGTCTCGCCTCTGCACTTCAAAAAATAAGCGCGACGAATATTCCGATGCGTCATGCATCGCACGCGACTGCACACCTCTTCATTGACGAACCATTCGGCAAGGCAGAGGGGAGCAAGCTGGCATGGCTTGAAAATATGTTCGCCACGCACCCGCCCATCTCCGCTCGTATCAAGGCGCTCCTCAACAAGTGATTATTTCTGTTTTTTGTTGTAAGTTGGTAGTTGTGCTAATTGGAGGCGTCGGATAGCGGTTTATTCCACCGCCTTGGAAAGGCGGCAGGCCTGAAAGGGTCTCGAGCGTTCGAATCGCTCCGCCTCCGCAACAGTAGCGTGCTACGATATAAGAATCACTCTATGCAGAGGATTATCTTTGGATGCGGAACATTGCTCGTGCTACTCGCAGGTATGGAGCTCGCCGCTCCGCGCATTGCCTCTGCACAAGATATTTCTTCATCCAATTACCAAGTGCTTGCGCCGGTTATTACTTCTGGCGGAGGATACGCGACCTCCAGCAGTTTCTCTGTGCTTGGTGTTATCTCCGAATTCTCACACAACCTCTCGGACTCCGATTCGTTCGATCTCGTTCCCGGCTTTGCGGCATACCCCTTTGTCTCAACACCCGTCGTAACCGCGACGGGAGTTACGACGGCGGTAAATCTCTCTTGGACCGCCGCGGTAGGCGTTCTCGGATATTCAACCGCTTCTTATTCAATCGGACAGTCCACCGCCTCCGGCGGGCCGTACACCTTCACCGCCGTAGGCAATGTGTTGTCCAGTACCGTTTCAAGCTTGACCGCCGGGACACCGTACTATTTCATCATCCGCGCGCACGACTCGTACAGCACGACCATAGCGACCTCTACGGAAGCGACTGCGACGCCGACTGCGGCGGCAACAACACCTCCGTCCTCGTCTGGCGGTGGCGGTGGCAGTAGCGCTATCCCGGTCTCTGACACCGGTACGGGGGCCAGCTTCAGCGGTAGCGCATATCCAAATAGCACAGTCACGGTTCTTAAGGATGCACAAGTCGCCGCGACTTCTATCTCGGGCTCGGACGCCTCATTTCAAATGACGCTAAGTAATCTGGCGGCAGGGAATTTCATTTTTTCACTGTATAGTGAAGATAATAACGGCAATCGGTCCTCTCTTGTCTCATTCCCGTTAAGTCTCACGCAAGGAGCAATCACGAATGTGACGGGCATCTTTATCGCACCGACCATTTTGGCTGACAAGTCTGAAGTGCGACGGGGCGATACGATTACGTTGTTCGGACAGTCGGTACCAAAGAGCGATATCATCATCACCGTCCACTCGGACCAGTCGTATTTCGGCACAACAATTTCCGATAAAGGCGGTGTATATCTGTATAATTTTGACAGCTCTATACTGGACTACGGCTCTCACAGCGCCCAATCAAAAGCGATGATAGGCAACCAGCTGGTGAGCGGGCTTAGTCCCGCAGTGAACTTCCAAGTGGGGACAAAGAACGTTGCAGCGACCAAGGCGGCCACATGCGGTTCTATCGGCGACCTCAACTGTGATAATCGCGTCAATCTTGTGGATTTCTCCATTATGGCGTACTGGTATCAACGGACGCTTTCGGCAAATGGCTTAAAGGCGGACCTCAACCATGACAATAAAGTGAATCTCACCGACTTCTCCATACTGGCGTCCCGCTGGACCGGCTAATCATTATGTATCTACAAAGACCCTTTTTTATTGCGTGTGCGCTCGTCCTTCTTTCTCCCACAACGGCAGTTGCCGCGACTATTTCAGTTCATGCGACACCCGCAAATATCGGAGTAGGCGACCTAGTCCGCGTGGATGTTCTTCTTGACAGCGCAATCTCAACCAATGCCTTCTCCGGCAGTCTCCGGTACTCGTCAGCAACATTGGAGCCGGTGGCAATAAGCGACGGCAACTCCATCGTGGGTATGTGGATTACTCGTCCTTCCGTGACAAGTGCGGATGCACCGATCACGTTCGCAGGTATTACGCCCGGAGGATTCTCCGGTGATAATGGAATCCTCTTCTCAATTCTATTTAAAGCAAAGGGAGCGGGCACCGCGACAATCTCATTCCAGGACATAGAAGTGTTGCGTAACGATGGCGTCGGAGGAAATGAGCCGACCACGATACAGCCGCTCGCGCTCGGCATCTGGCCGGAATCTTTTGGAGGATACGCCGAGCCGGCGGACCAGACCCCGCCAGAATACTTTATCGCATTACTTGATACCGACCCGCAATTGTTCGGCGGTAAAGCGTATCTCGTCTTCACCGCGGTTGATAAAGGTTCGGGGATAGCTCATTACGCTGTTGCCGAGAGCCGCCTGCCATCGTTCCTATTTTCGCTCTTTCCACTCTCATGGAACGAAGCGGCGATGAGTCCGTACGCAATCGCCGACCAGAATCTCACCAGCGCGGTGTACATCAAAGCGGTTGACCGCGCAGGGAATGGGCGGCTCAGTGTTTTTCCACCACAACACCTCTTTACGGGATATGAAAAAACGGTTCTTCTCGCTATACTCATAGTATTCGTCTTTTCCGCGTGGATATGGCAAAGAAGGCGAACTGGAAAGAGCTTATGACATTGCACCTTCGGGCATATATACCTGCGCTCGCCGCATTTCTTTTCTTGTTGCCGTCTCCGGTGTTCGCGGCTGCGCTTAGCTTGTCGCCGACGAACGCTTCCGTCCGTGTCGGCTCCACTGTCACTGAAACCGTGTTCGTATTGAGCACCGACCAGGCGATGAACGCCATTTCCGGTACAATATCGTTCCCGCCGGAGCTTCTCCAAGTCGTTTCAGTCTCTAAGGCGGGCTCGGTCCTCTCATTGTGGGTGCAGGACCCGACATTTTCAAATGCCGACGGCACGATTTCTTTCAGCGGTATCGTACCAAATCCCGGCTACACCGGCAGTCACGGTCTGACCATTTCAATTCAGTTTCGCGGGAAGAGAGCGGGCACCGCCGCGATAAGCTTCTCCCCCTCGTCTCAAGTACTCGCCAATGACGGTAATGGCACGGATATTTTGAACGATACCAATTCAGCGACAATCACCGTCACCTCTTCTGCCTCTGCACCATCAACGCCACCGGCTCCTTCCACGGCAGAGCAGGGTCTTCTCGCGCGCATCATATCGTCCACGCATCCGGACCAGACACAATGGTACAACCGTCCTCACGCAATCTTTGATTGGACGAACGCTCAAGGCGTTTCTGGCGTCCGACTTGGCTATGATAAAGATGCAGATGGTGAGCCGAGTGTTCCGTACAGTGAACCACTGTCGCACAAAGAATTAGACCTTGAGGATGGCATTTGGTATTTTCATGTACAAGAAAAGGGTTCAGGCGGTTGGGGTCCGATAAGTTCCTACAGAGTACAAATTGATACCGTGCCCCCGCTTCCGTCTACGGTGACGTTCCCGCAGGGTACGACGACGCCGTCCGGTAGCTCAATTACCGCATTGTTTACAACAACCGATGAACTCTCGGGCATTGACCACTATCAAGTCGCCGTTGACGGAAAAGTATTTACAGTCACTGCCGATGCGGGGAGTCGGCCGTATCAGGTGTCTGCAGGTCCGGGAGCACATATGCTTCTCGTGCAGACCTATGACAAAGCAGGGAACTTCTCAACCGCGAACGGAAGATTCTTTGTTACCGGAGAAGCATCGTCATTCTTTGATTTCTTCAGCTTCGGATGGTTAGCAGTTAATTACATCTCCATCTTCCTCATAGCATTCGCAATACTTGTTACCTTACTCTTCGCCGCGTGGTACATCCGGACCCACTTTATGGCCTATCGTTACCGGCTGAATCGCCAGCTTGGTCTAACGCATGCACACGTACATAAAGAGTTTGACACGCTCAAAGAAGCCATTACCGAAGAACTGCTTGCACTTGAACAAACGAAGTCAAAGCGTTCACTCACTCGCGAAGAGGAACGGCTCATCGTCCGTTTTAAGAAGCTTCTTGACCACGCAGAACAGACAATAGAAAAAGAAATTGAAGATATTCAACGATAGGGAAGCCCTATCGGATTGTGCTCTCGTACGCTCGGCTTAAAGTCATCTGTGGATAGTGACGGATTCCAGGCCAGCCGTTTTGAGACGGAGGTGTGTTGATGCAGATTGAGAATGGACAGGGCGAGGCGAACAAAATTTCATTTTTACTAAAACCGCCAGGTGCTTCTTGGCTAGCCGAGATACGTCCTATTTATATCGTTTTTTATCTCGTGATAGCGAGTTATTCAACATAAAATCTTGAGTCTGCTGGCAATAATCTGTAAATCACCACCGGAAAATATATCCTCCCGAACCCTCATATCTTCGTCCTCATCGTAATATATTGCAATTTCAGGCATACCAAGACCGATATTTAGGGCATCAATAACGATAATACGGCATGAATGCAGTATTATTGCTGGTATACGAAAGCTCTTTAGTATGGATACTCTCCCGCAACTTACGCATACGCTTTCTGTTTCAGAAAGGACCCGCACGTTCTCGCTAGTTCTTTTTGTTTTCATTCTCGCGATTGTCCTTTCTTTCTCCCTCTTCCTCCAAGTCGTCCGTGCCGCTCAAGTCCCGCCCCAGATTCTCACCTATCAAGGCCGGCTGACCGACAGCGGCGGGAACCTGCTGGGGGGAAGCGGCACCACCTATTATTTTAAATTTTCCATTTGGAGTAGTCCAACAGTCGGCGCAGGGACCCGCTTATGGCCGAGCACGGTTCCCGCCACGACCACCGCCACAGTTGAACAAGGAGTCTTTACTGTCAACATCGGAGACACGGCAAACGAATATCCCGATGCGCTCAATCTTGATTTTTCAGCCAGCCAGAATCTTTATCTGCAAGTTGAAGTTTCTTCCGACAATGATAGTTCAGAAACATTGTCGCCCCGGCAACAAATAACTTCTGCGGCATTCGCACAACTAGCCGGAGCAGTTGTCGGAACCACGATACCATCCATCTTCGGCACGACAACACCGGCCACGAACTCTTTTGTCACCATCGCCGCGACGAGCACTGATTCAATACCACTTACGGTTGCTGGTTTTGCAAATCAGGTTGCGAATCTTTTTCAAATACAAAATGCGGCAAGTACAAATCTTTTTTCCGTGGACGCGGTAGGAGGCGTAACTGCGGTTGCGGCGACTACAACCAATTTTTTCTCAACGACCGCAAGCTCGACAAATTTGTTCACTTCTAATCTTTCGGTTGGTTCGCTCTCCGGCTTTCTGAAAGCGACCGCGGGAGCAGTAGCAACCGCGCTCGTCGATCTCGCGAGCGACATTACCGGCATTCTCCCCGTCGGCAACGGCGGTACCGGATGGGCAAGCATCGTCACTGGCGCCATTCCTTACGGCAACGGTTCTAGCGCGCTCGCGACTACTACGGCAACAACTGGGGGCAACATACTCGGGTACCTTTCCGGCATTCCAACATGGGTCTCTACCACGACCCTCAACATCGGCGGCAACGCAGGCACCGCCACCGCGCTTGAAACCGCCCGCACCATCAACGGCACCTCCTTCAACGGCACGGCAGACATCACCATCACCGCCGCCTCCTCCACGCTCCTCGCCAACGACAACACCTTCTCCGGCGCCAATACGTTCTCCACGCTTCCTATCCTCGGCTCCCTCGCCGGTGTGGTCGGTGCGAACTCAGGTTCCCTCTATTCGGTCGCCACCTCAACACTCTTCGGCAGTCCCACCGCCGGCTCCATCCTCGCGTTCCTCTCCGGCGCAAACACCTGGGTTTCCACCACCACACTCAACATCGGCGGAACTGCCTCCAACATCACGGGCATTGCGGCAATCGCAAATGGCGGCACGGGACTCACCTCGTATTCTGCCGGCGACATTATCTATGCTGACAACTCTGGGAATCTTACTCAACTTGAACGCGGTACCAACGGGCTAGTTCTCAAGCTCGCCGGCGGATTCCCGTCATGGGCGGCCGAAACCGGCGGAAGCGGCGGACTTACCGACGCGTGGGCAACAACCACGGCTCAAGATTTGGCCATATACCCATCCACTCCATCGTGGGTCGTTGTTGTCGGCAATAATGCAACGACCACGACGGGCAATATCTTTGAAGTCACAGGTAAATCTTATTTTTCTGACCGAATTGGCGTCGGGACCACCTCACCATCCACCCTCCTCTCCGTTGCAGGCAATGGTCTCATAGACGGCACTCTTACCATGACGAATCTTGTCGCGACCGGTACCGCAACGGTCGGCGGCACACTTTCTGCCGACTCCGCAAGCTTCACCTCCGCCCTTCCCATAACTTCCGGCGGCACCGGCCTCTCCTCACTCACCGGCAACCGCCTCCTGTATTCAAACGCCGACGGCTCCGCCCTCGCCTTCGCCGCCACCTCCAGCCTGAACATCGGCGGCAACGCCGCCACCGCCACCGCGCTTGAAACCGCCCGCACCATCAACGGCGCCTCCTTCAAC
>Ga0155570_110_pt1 | contig 44538 bp, 43 predicted proteins | sample RifCSPhighO2_12_FD_107227 | JGI IMG/M metagenome (GOLD analysis project Ga0155570, IMG submission 107227) | Candidatus Kaiserbacteria bacterium RIFCSPHIGHO2_12_FULL_54_16 | reverse complement strand
CATCTTCGGCGCAAGGACTCTCGATGAGTGAGCTGTTACGCTTTCTTTAAATGATGGCTGCTTCTAAGCCAACATCCTCACTGTCAATGAGTCCTCACTTCCTTGTGATGTACTGAACGTCGATTTTGGGGCCTTAATTGGCGATCAGGGCTCTTCCCCTCTCGATCGATGGAGCTTCGCCCCCACCTTCTAACTGCTGCCCGAGTATGTGGTATTCGGAGTTTGATAGGAACCACGAGATTTCTCCCTGTTGGTCCCTTCCAGTGCTCTACCCCCACATACACGATATGGCAACGCCAGCCCAAAAGCTGTTTCGGAGAGAACCAGCTATTCCCAGATTCGATTAGCTTTTCACTCCTTACCACAAGTCATCCCAAGGCGTTGTACGACCTACGGGTTCGGGCCTCCATCTGTCTTTCGACAAACTTCACCCTGCTCATGGCAAGCTCATCTGGCTTCGGGTCGTATATATCCTACTCATGCGCTATTCACGCTCGGTTTCCCTTAAGCTCCGCCCCGGAAGGGCTTAGCTACGCAAGATATACACACTCGCCGGCTCATTCTTCAATAGGCATGCCATAACGGAGACTGGAAACTAGAAACTGGAGTCTAGAAATTTCTTTCATGAGCTTCCAGCATCCAGTGTCCAGCCTCCGCGCTGACCCCTTGTAAGTACACGGTTTCAGGTCTATTTCACTCCCCTCTCGGGGTTCTTTTCACCTTTCCCTCACGGTACTAGTTCACTATCGGTCATAGGACGTATTTAGCCTTACCGGTTAGTTCCGGCAGATTCACTCCAGCTATTCGTGTCTGGAGCTACTCAAGAATACAAACAAGAGTCGTCATACATTTCGCATACGGGGCCATTACCCTCTGGGGCACTGCTTCCCAGCAGTTTCTGCTATATAGACGATTGATAACTCTTCACCGATAAATCGGAATGTTCGCATCTTACAACCCCCACACTGGAGACTGGAAACTGGATGCTGGAATCTGGAAATTTCCAGTTTCTAGCTTCTAGCCTCTAGACTCCAGTGTCGGTTTGGGCTTTTCCCTTTTCGCTCGCCGCTACTAAGAGAATATAATTTTATTTCTTTTCCTCCTGGTACTGAGATGTTTCACTTCCCAGGGTTCGCCTCATGCAAGCGTTACCTCGCAGATTGCAGTTCAACACTGCAGGGTTTCCCCATTCGGACATCTCCGGATCAAAGGCTACAAACCGCCTCCCCGAAGCTTTTCGCAGGTTAGTCGCGTCCTTCATAGCCGTCCTAGGCCAAGGCATCCACCGTGTACTCTTATGTCTCTCGTACGGAGACCTACATAGCACCCCGTCACACTTCTGCAGTGTGGCGGGCACACTCCCCGCACACGGAAACCACTCCCGCGTGCGGGGTTTTCAATTACCTAATGCATATTCGCCCCGTTAGACAACTTTCCAATACGTACGTTTGCAAACACGCGAGTATTCACGTGCCACCAAGCGTACTCCCCACTACGACGTGAGTCCATCGAGTTGTCTAACGGGGTTCGTATGTCAAAGATTCCCGTGTCTCTTCAAATAACGAAACCGTCCCGCCAACGGCGGGACGGTTTGCGTTACAAACGCATGGCCTCAACGGCCTTCCCTTCGTTGGTTTAAGTTAAGGTTTTTGTTGTTTGTAGACACGTAGAGGGAGTATAGAGGAAGGTGCTTTTGAAGTCAACAAGCTATTATTCATCTGTAGCTTTCCAGAAACTGCTGTTCTTCTTCTGTTAATATCCCTCTCTCAACAAGAGAGTCATACAGTCCCATTTCACCCGGGTACGCGGTATTTTTTGGAAGATTAAAATCTTCTATAATCTCATCCGCTATCCGATTTGAAGTCTGGTCATCGCCGCCCATAAAAAAATCGTAATCATTTCCCGTAAAACGAAGCTTCTGAGACACTGACTGTTTTAACGAAAGAAATCTCTCTCTCCCATACTTTTCTACTACCTTATTCTCCTTCTCTCGAAAACTAGTTTTTGGTGCAGCTTCGCTCATGATTAAAAATTAATTTCTAATGCCTCGATTTTACCCCCCTTGTAAATCCGCAAGTGCCTGTCCTGCGTGTAGCAAAATCTGAAAACTACCTATCCCCATTTATCTGCTATAGCAGTATTATTGGGATAATAAAAAGCCGAATGGGTCAGATGGCAGGAAATGAGCTGTTTGGAGTAGACAAGTCAGGCTCGTCCACAAGCTATCGCCGGGCGGAATACTTTTTATAAATCTTGTTATGGTGGTCAAAATCAAGCAGGCGGACTTCAGTGTCCACTATTTCATAGAGCAACACGAACGAGCCTGCAATATGGATTTGGCGTCTATTCCGCAACACATTCCGCAATGGTTTGCCGAGTTCTGGACTACGCAGAATCTTAGTGACACCTGTCTCTAGTGGCAAAAGTAAATCTGGTTTGCTTCGTTTTGTCTTTTTCAACGAGTTTTTGTATAAACTTGTTAACCTAAGCGTATACTGCACCAAATCTGCCATACTATAGATTAGAGACTGCGGACGTATGCGCGATACTCTTTCATGTTTTTAAGCTTTATGCCTTTCCCCGCGTCAAGAAGACGCGACTGTTTTTCCAGCCTTTTCAGTATGCTTGGCTTTATCTCATTATATGCTATTTCTTCCACAGTTTCTTGTAGCACTCTTCGGAAGCGCTATTGTATTCATGCAACTACTATAACAAACATAAAACCCTCCGTGAAGAGGGTTCTATGTTTCTGCACGCGTGACCTTACGGCCTATCCGCTCCTAAAAGTTTAAGTTTTCGGTTCGTAGACACGTGAGATTGTTTTTCGGACATATTCAGAGCTAACTACTAATGCCTCGATTTTACCCCCCCCCTGCGAATACGCAAGTGCCCGTTGTGCATAATCCAAAAGTATCCCCATCTGTCTGCTATAGCAGTATTATTGGGATAATAAAAAGCCGAACGGGGCAGATGGCAGGAAATGAGCTGTTTGTTACTTTCCACCTATCCACTGCGACCGAGAAATGCCTGCTTGGCGGAGGAGGCGCACGAGGAGGTCTTGGCTTATTTCTTTGTCGTGAGGATTCGGTATGGTAAGCGTTATTGAACCTTTCATCATGTAGGGATGCTTGCCTTCTTGATACGGACCGGCGAAACCGAATTTCCTCATGCGAACGATACATGCTCGAAGAGAAAGTGGTCCCAGTTTAGGCATACGCCCGTTGTTTTTGAGATTTTATTCTGGTAGGTACTTTGAAATGCGGAACAGTTAGACGATTGCGAAGACGGAAAATAAGCCAACCCTCAAGAGTAGAGAGTAAATTGGTTCGGCATTCCTCAAGCGTCTTGCCGGTCGCCCACACGCCGCGCAATGCCTTAATTTCTGCGTAAAAACGCTTCCCGCCGTCTATCATTTCGTACGACGCTTGGGATAGAAATGTATCTATAAAATTCTGAATCATGCTTTGTATTGTATCACAATCGTGTAAAAACAACACCGCCCAGCTCCACTTTTCCGCAAAAGTGGGGCTGGGCGGTTTTTGAAGAGAGAATCTTAGTCTTTGATTTCTGATTGGAGATGGTCCAAGTAGCGCGCCGCCGAGGATTGGCCGCCAAGACCAAAGGCGAGACCGAGCGCGAGCGATACCGCGATAACGATGCCGGTAAAGAGCGTCTGCACAAATCCGGTCGCTACGTTCAACTGCCCGAGCGCCATGAGGAGCGCGAATACCCAGATAGCATATCGCGTCACCTTGCCGAGCAGGCCGGCCGAACTGAGGGATGCCGCTTTCGCCGAGCCGACTACCACGCGCTGTGCCGCCTCCGCGACAACCGCCGCGACAAGCAGTATCAAGACCGCGGCAATGACGTTCGGGAGATATCCCAAGACGACCTCGCTGATGAACAGATTTACGGTCGTCAGGCCGAGCACATCAAGCGATGCTACCAAGAAGACGATGATGAAGAACCACTTGACGAGAAAGCCGAGAAACTTGCCCGAAGAGAGCTCGAAGCCCGCGCGAGAAAGCGGGCGCTCAATGCCAGCCGATCGAAGTGCCTGGTCGATACGGAGCGCATTGACAACTTGTTCAACCACGCGACCGAGACCGACACCGACAAGCCAGCCGACTATGAAGATAATGACAGCAACGACTACGTTGGGGATGAACGCCACCAATCCGTAGAAAAGATTCTGGAAAGATTGGCTGAGTGCATCCGCCCATGTGGTGAAAACCATAGTAAGTAACGCTTTATTTATTGATTAATTACTCGCGCCGCGCGGGCCGAGCTTCTGGGGGAAGTATACCATTTCTAGAGCCCTATTTTATCTATAAGGACGCGGTGTGGATAGTCAAAAACGTCGCGCAAGAGGCGGTCATAGACGCTGTGGCGGTAGCGAAAATCCGGTGTTGCGAAAGATGCATAGCGAATTTCGCGCCCGAACTCCGCTTCAAGAGAGCGTACGGTACTTGCAACGACACGCTCCTCTAGAGCGTCGCCCACTACAAGAAGGTCTATCTGCGGCTCAACCACGCCGGTGAAATGCCCCGAGAGCACGACGAGACGCAGTACTCCGGCACGCCGAAGCGCCGTAACGATGCTCTTCGGGCGCACGCTGGTCGTATCGCGTATGAAGACACTGAGCGCGGCAAGGTGTTCAAAATTCGGATTTGTCTGATACCGCATCAAGGCATTCGCTCCCCTTTTACGTACGAGGTCGGCGGCAATAAGCTCGGCGAGCTCGCGTCGCGAGCTCGCCCTTGAGAGCTTCGTTCGCGCGGCAACATCGGCGAGGGTAAAGGTGGTGTCTTGATTGAATGCGAAAAGGCGAAGCATCTTGAGGCGGGCCGGGGAGCCGAAGAGTTTTGCGAGAGGCTTCATAAGTGCCGGTAGTGTAAGTACAGTGGGAAGAAAACGCAATCCCGCCCCACTTTTCTGAAAAGTGGGGCGGGATTTGTGTTCTCATTTGAGGGTTACCCCAGCACCTTGCTTTGCTACGGACTCGCGCTACATCTGCCTATTCGGCGCGCGCTCGTCCAACAAGGTGCGGGGTGACTTTGAAGATTACTTCAAAGTCACCTTTGCACCTGCCGTTTCGAGCTTCTTCTTGAGCTCTTCTGCATCCTCCTTCTTCATACCGGTCTTGAGCATAGAAGGGGCGCCGTCCACGAGGTCCTTGGCCTCTTTGAGACCAAGTGCGAGTGCCTCCTTCACCGCCTTGATGACAGCTATCTTAGAGGCACCAACTTCGGTGAGCTCCACATCTGCCGTAGACTTGCCTTCTTCTCCGCCGGAGGCGGACCCGCCTTCGGCGGGGGTCACGACAGCCACCGCCGCCGCGCTCACGCCAAACTTCTTTTCAAACACCTTTACGAGCTCGGAGAGTTCAATGACCGTCATGGCCTCCACCTCCTCCACGAGCTTCTTAAACTTGCTCGGCACCTCCACTACCGCTTCAACCTCAGAGGCCGCCGCGACTTCGGGAACTGCCTGTGTCGTTTCATCTGCCATAAATTTAAGTTAAATTCGAAACACGAAGCACCAAACTCGAAACAAACCCAAAATTCAAAAGTTTTAAATTTAGAATTTATGATTTGTTTCGGATTTCGATATTCGGATTTCGTGCTTTTAATAATTGTTTATGCTCGCTTCTTGGCGATAGCATCTAACGCTACCACCAACCCTTGTATCGGACTGTTGATGACATTCACGAACATTCCGCGCAAGACCGGCAGAGGCGGAATAGTCGCGATGTCGACTATCCTCTGCACATCCGCGAACGCGCCTTTAAACACGCCTCCGAGAAGCGCCACCGCGCCCTTCAGCTTTGTGCCGTATTCGTGCACGCCGCGCGCCGGTGCGGTGACATCGCTCGCCGTCCACGCGATAGCCACCTCGCCCGGTAATTCCGGAACTTCCCCTGTGTAGCCTTGCTGTTTGAGCGCAAGGCGAAGCAGGCTCTTCTTCGCGACGTAGTAGCGCACCCCTGCTTGCGCGAGGTCCTTGCGCATCTTTGAGGCATCCTTCACCGTGAGCTTGCTGAAGCCGACGAACACGACCGACGACGCTTCTTTAAAAGCGTCTGCGAGCTTCGCGACTATCGCGCGCTTTTTGTCTTTACTTATAGCCATGCTGTTTATATTTCCGAAATAAATTTCGGGTCTAATACGAACGTACCTAAAGGAGAGTTCGACTGCTCACCTCGGCAGGGCTTATAAATGCCTGCTGTCTTCGGTTCGTACAGGAATCACTCTATCAGAATGAAATGGAGATGCAAGTCCTCACTACCGAGGACCGCCTTCGGTATACGCGTCACATCGCGGCGGAGGCGACGTGGAGCGTGACGAGCGCCGTCGCGACAATAGCGGCGAAGCCGGTGGCGAACTCCACGAACTCAATAAAGAATGGGAGCGCCTTCCGTTCTTTATCTCTCTGCATATTGCGATAGACGAATCTATTGTTCGGCATTGATTGCCGCGCGCGTCAAGGGGCCGAAGAAGCCAACGGCGGGCGTGATGCCCTTCGCTTTCTGATATTCAATGAGCGCCGCCTTCGTGAGCGCGCCGAACGTGGTTGTCTCGTTGCCAGGAGAGCCAGGACCCGAAGAAGCGACGGTGAAGCCTTTGGCGTTAAGAAGCATCTGCAGAGCCCTTACCTGCTCACCGAGCGAGCCGACGGTGAGGTCCGACTTGAACGCGGCGACGGCATTGCTCGTCACCGAGCCCTTCGTTGCTCCTTCAAGCGAAGCCTTCACGTTCGCGACGACCGACGCATCAGCACCGAATGAGGCGAGGACATCTAGGACCGCCTGGATTTGCGCCGCGGAGAGACCTCCTGAAGCGGCGGAGGGAGTGGCCGGAACTGCGGGTGTCGCACTCCCTCCTCCGCCGCCACCACTGCCGCTTGAGGCGGTAGTAATGGTATATACCGCCGAAGCGACAGACGAAGCATTGTCGGCCTCGTCACAGCCAACGGCCTTGAGCGTGAGTGTCTCTGATATTGAGATGTCTGCGGTGTAAACAGTACCAACAGAGCAGGTTGGGGTGGTGCCGTCAGTGGTATAACGGATTTGGCTTGAGCCTGCCGATGTAATCAAGACTTGGAGAGAGCCCTGGTTGGTGGTGTCGGCGGGGCCGGCCGGGGTGCCAGGCGACGAATCGTCGGGAAGGGTAACAGCCGCCGCAGTCGCGTCGGCAATTCCAATTGCATCTTTGACAGCCGAGGTCGGGTCAACCGTATCGGTACCTGTAACGGTGGTATCCGCGCCAAGCGTGATGGTGAGTTGTGTGCCAGCGGTGTTCCACGAAGGAGCCGTGGTAGTGCTGAAGACGTGGCTGTTGGTGAGAGCGAGTACGGTGGCGAGGTCCGCACCGGTCAAGGTCGTCGTCGCCATCGTTTCAGAGAACGTGAGGAGGAAGGTGTCGGTAGCGGAGAACTGGGTTGAGCTGTCCGTGTCGGTCCATGCGATTGAATCCAGAGTGGGACCGGTGGTGTCAAAGGTAACGTTTGCGCCGGTCAAGTCCGCTTGCGTGACCGTCGTAGTGGCCTCTGCTCCCGTTGTGCCGCCTACTGACATCTGGAATGTGACCAAACCATCGGTCCACGTGCTCGCCGTTGTCGTTGAATAGAACCAGTCGGTGGCGGACCCGGACATGGTGGTTGACCCCATGCTGAAGATGTTAATTTGGGGCGCGATGAGTGGAGTCCCGTTCAAGGTGAGCTGATATTGGACGGTGTCGTCGGTTGTTGCGCGGGTCGTAGTGGCGAGGCCGGTATTGGTATACGCCGGAGTTGAAGTCGCCGTCACCGACACGAGGGCGACGGCCGCCGCAGACGCCATGCGCGGGAGCGCAGAAGAGAGAATAACCGCAATGCCGAGGATAACTAGCACACCAAGGATTGTGTTGTTTAAAGAACGAGTCGAGAGTGATTTCATGGGTTGTAAAGATTAAACGCGCCGATTGACCGGATAATACCCTCATTGTACACCTATGCCCTAAAAGAAGGGCGGGTTATCCACATCCTGTGTTATATCTGCTTGAAGAAGAAAAGGTCAATTTCAGGAAACGTTTTAATAGAGTCCTCAACGTACTTCGCTACCGCTTCGCTCTGTGTAATCTTCGGGTTTAGCTCCAGGGCCTTCTTTGCATATTCCCTTGCTAACGGGAACTTCCTCATATAAATATACGCGACCGCTTTCATCCAATAGGGTTGCGGGCTCTGGGGCACGAGGGTAATGGCTGTATCAAGAACGGTCTGGGCTTCCGCGAGCTTGTCCACTTCAAAGAGCCGCTGGTAGATGAGGACGTCAGCCAAGTTGAGGTGGGCTCTGAAATTGGTCGGGTTATGCTGTACATATTCCCTGTAGCCATTTTCAAAAGTGACTATCTCCTTCTTGAGGCCCTCTACTTTAGCGGGGTCTTCAAGCACCTTCGGGTCCTGTGATATCCCACGCTGGAAATCGGTGGCGGTTCTCCAGAGAAAGGCCTGTTCATCAACCTTTGAGCCAAAGAGTGCCGGATATAGAGGGATTCTTTTTTCTGCAGAACCGACGGTGCGGATAGCTCCATTTGCGAGCTGTGCTTGCAAAAGAGGCCACGCTCCCACGATAAGCGACCACGAAAAAAAGGTGAGAAGTGCCGCTCCAATTACATATTTAGCCGTTTGGTTCAAGTTGACCGTGAGATTGTCTCTTTTTATTGAGCGCGTCCGGTGATAAAGGGCTCCTGCCGATACGAAGAGAAACGCAAGCATCGGATACGAGATAGAGGTATCAAATGCGGTCTGCAGTTCGGCGATGTGGAGCGTGAAATAGACAATGAGAACCGAGGCGAATGTCCTATCTTTCTTCGTCTCCGCATTGAGCGCCGTGTAGATAAGAGCAAGAATGGTAACCAGATACACAAGGAAGTACAGGAGGAGCCCGATACTCCCGTTGTCCACCATTTGGTCAATGAATACGTTGTGGGCGCGGTCAAACCACGCCTCGTTCCCATATTCGCCTTGCAAAAGGCGGTTGTCATAGTTCTTTTCAAACACTCGCTCAAAGTTGTCAGCTCCCCAGCCGAAGTACGGACGTTGCGCTATGGCCCTTTCAGACATCTCCCAGACGAGCGGCCGGGCGGCACTGCTCCTATTCAAGTACGCCCCGCGTACATATCCATCTGGGGAGAGAAGAGAAAAAGAAGCGGCAATAGCCATCAGTAGAGAAATGCCGAAGAGCGAGTAACTCACGACTGCACGAGTCTTTCCTTCTTTTATTTTTGAAACGAGCCAGATGCCGAGGAGCGCGAAGAGGGAGAGGAGAGTGACATAGGACGTGGCCTGCGCCACGCCGGTAAGACCATGGGAGAAGTCGCCGAACCAGATTTGTTTGTTAAGGATGTTCGGATTGATAATCAATATGATTGGCAGGAGATACATCCACCACTTCTTGTGTTCGGACTGGTAGAGGTAATAAAGGGAGAGAAGGAACGCGCCGAAGACATACATCGCGGCAAAAGTGGTGTTGCCGAAGGTAAAAGCGTTAGAAAGAGAGTCTTTGAAGAACCAGCCGAGCCCGTCCTTACCGAGTAAGTCCAAGACCGAGTAGAGTGCGGTTGAGAGAACTATGGAGAGGATGAGTTGGTGGTGCTTTTTTTCATCATGAATGACCGCCCACAGCATGAGCATGAAGAACCCGAGGGAGACGAAGTACCAGAGCCCAGTCATGCGGGTAGCCACCGACCAGAAGGTAGTGTAGAGGCTTAAGCCCAGATACCCAGAAAGGGCGAGGGAGACGAAGTATATGCTAAGCGCAATAAACAGGGGGGACTTCGCGAGCAACATTGAACTGCCTTTTCTGAAGAGCCAGAGGGCGAACCCAATACCTATGAGACCCGAAAAGATAATGAGGTTGAGCGAGCGAGTGGACGTTCCGTTATAGAGAAACGAGCTGTAGAGAACGAATGGGAACAGGATGAAAAAGAGATGGAATAAGTACTCAATGGACTTCCAAAAGACCGAATTCTGTGTGTCAGTAACCATGTTTAGTGTCTCTTTTTCTTTAAAGCTCGTCGCGCTTCGCGATTCCCTGTTCGTCGCATCTCACTCTCTTGGGAGCGTGGCACAAAATCTATTTCAGCGACCGAAGGGACGCAGAACGAGAGAGTTGTCCCACCATGGGAATTCGCGTTAGCTAGAGAACGCAACGCGCGAATGGAATGTCTTCGTGTATCCCTCGGTGCCCGGGACACAATGTTGAATGAGGAAGGTTCCGAGCGCGTGTTCTTTCTGCGTCTCGTTATACGCCTCAAGCTCCGAATCATAGGTCCCGATAACTTTTCCGCCGCTAATCACCACAAATTTACCCCCATGCTCTGCAACGAGTTTATCTTGATTTTTCTTGAATTCAAACTCTTTTTTAAGGTTTTCATTCATTCCTATTACTGTATCACAACCACTGATAAACAACAAAACCGCCTCGCCATAAGGCGGGACGGTTTTGTTCGCTAGACCAATCCTCTAGCTGGTTTTGTGCTAGGCCAATTTCCTAACTGGAGCTTTCGCTCACTTACACCTTCAAAGTGTGGCTACTAGTCAAACGTAGCGGTTGCTTTGAATGCGTCGAGTTCCGAGGTGTAAGAGTTGTTCGGAGTGGAGTCGGTTGAAGTCGTGCTCCATGACACACCTCCGAGGAGTGCGTGATATATCCCAGCGAGACCGGCAGCCGGAAGCTGTACGGTCGTCGTAAGGGTAAGCGTCTCACTCGTGTCTTCGTTGATCTGCCACAGACCGGCGGCATTGAGAGTGGTGTCAGTAATGTTCTCAATACTGGCCGTGACTCCGCCGACGGTAGCTGTTCCAGCACGGTCAACCAAGATGGTGGTGTAACCAGCCGTGTTACCAGTCAGCTGGGCATCAGCCAAGGATGATACGTAGACGGTATCACCCACTGCAGTTACTTTGAACTTCAATGTGAAGGTGCCGAGGTCATTGTCGGCGCCATCGTTTTGCAACGAAGTTCCTGTTGCTGATATGAGAGTGAGGAAGATTCCATTTGTGCGGAATTCCTGCGCCTCGCCCGTAGCCGTACCCGACTTCTCTGTTGAATCAGAGAGCTGGTCGTTCTGCGAGTTCTCAACATCTATGTAGTCACGGTTGGTTGCGGTCACCTCGGCAAGGAGGGTATCGCCTTCGTCAAACGTGTCTGCTTCAATGTCGTTGATATCAGCGAGAACCTCAAAGTTCACGGTCTCACCTGCGTCAATAGCGAAGTCAAGGTTGTCGAAGGTCACCGTGGCAGTAAGGACAGTGCTTGTAGTTACTGTTTCTGTGAACGTTTCGCTACCGAGCTTGAGGGTTACAGACCCTGTTACCACATCTACGTCAGCGGCGGTGCCGGTGACCGTAAGGGTTACTGGGAACTCGTCCAAGGTGACATCAGACGTACCTTCAAGCTTCAGTTTACCCTTGAGAAGCGACACATCGTCAGTGGTGATTGTGTCATCAATGACGACAATCCCTGCTACAGGAGAATCCGTGGCTATTGAGACCTTCAGTTTCGTATCGGCGCTTGTTGAGAAGCTGACGAAATCAATAGGCACATCCATGCCGTCAATACCGTCGGTGCCTCCGGTGCTCGTATCGGTCGTCGTTACGCCGCCGCCGTCTATGAACCGAATGTTCTCAATGTCAACGGTCCATGAGTCTCCAGAGATATCTCCGGAATCAATGTTGCCGACTGCGTCTACCGCGATGTAGAGCTTCACGATTTCGCTCGCCCTGATGATGGTCGCATCACCGCTTAGAGTGATGCTCTTCGTGAAGAGGCCGGAGCTATCCTCGGTAAAGTCACTCACGTTGGCTTCGCCGACCTTCGTGCTACCGATCCAGATAGCTACCGAATCAAGATAATCATCAAGATTATCCGAACCGGTATTCCCGGTAGCGTTGAAGCTTACCTTGACGGACTTCAGCGCGATGTCGCCATCGCTTGAGGCCTCAACGTCAGCTCCGAGAACCTTCACGTTGCTGTTGCCTTCGGAAACATCTTCGCTGTTGTACGCTCCGAGCGAACTAACATCCGAGATAGAACCGTCGGTGCCGGCGAGAGGACCCGTCGTAGTTGTCGGGGTGCTCGTCGTGCCGCAGGCCTGTCCGGTCGTTGAGCTGAAGAGCGCGCCGGCCGCACAACCAGGGACTGTCGTCGTAGTCGTAGTAGTCGTTGTGGTTGTGGTGCAACCAAGAGCGAACGCGGCGCGGGAGATCGGGCCGAAGTAGCCCACCGCGGGCGTGATGTTCTTAGATGCCTGCCAAGCGGCGACCGCCGCTTGCGTCTGGGTACCGAAGTAGCCAGTCGCACCGGCCGAGATTGAGAAGCCCATCGCAATGAGCGAATTCTGGAGATTGGTCACCGAAGCGCCGGTTGAGCCGATCGTGAGATTGGCCGAACCAACATCGCAGGAACCTGTCATCGTGGCCGTGCTCGTCGTCACTGCGGTACCCGTGAGGGCCGCATTGACATTCGCAATCGTAGCCGCGTTAGCACCGAACGAAGAAAGAAGCGAGAGGATTGACTGGACCTGCGCGTCGGTCAATGTCGCCGCATGCGCTATAGGCGCGAGGGAGAGCATAGACGTCGCCATCGCGAGTCCGGTCGCTACTGCTACAACTTTCACTGTTGCTTTTGTAGTTACCATTTTCATAAACAATTGTTAAGTAATTTAAGCGCACATGATAATTAAGTTGAGTGGGCACATTCACTTTCACACTACCCCACAGCACACGGTATCGACCAGTGCACCATGGGTTAGTTGGCAAGGATTGATGTCCGACACCACTTTTGCCATCGTTGTTCTTGTGCCAACTGATTTGTTGGCTACAGAACGTTCCATCGAGTCATGTGCGTCCAGAGATTAATTTCCCGGAACAACGCATGGCACAATGGCAAAAGTGGTGTCGGACTATTCCGTTATCAAAGTACGCCCTTGTGGGGTAACGAGAACCCCGTAGGGACCTACCTAGTATATAGCCGAGAACAACGGGCTCCTATTACCAGGATGTGGATAACTCTAGCAAATGCCTTATCCGAAGTCAAAAAGCTTTTATACCAGAGAATACGTGCTCCAGCGGCGTTCGCCCTGCTTTAGCACTATCCCGGCCCCTATAAGGGCGAGAAGCTCGCGTTGAATAGTCTTCTCGGAAATACCGCGGATAAGTGTAGAAATGTCCTTTATGTTTGCCCTCCCTTTGTCTTTTATAACGGATAGTATGGCTTCTTTTCTGTCCTTTTGCGCCTGAGGCGCATCCGCCTTCGGCGGAATATGTCCTTTTGACCTTTCGGCAGAGTCGTTGCGGGTGACACGTTTAGTGGCGGCGACTGGGTCTTGGAGAGTCCCGCGCGAAATCACATTTTTTGCGATAGCAGAGAGTGTCGGAGCATCGTCTAAGAAGAGGCGAGGCTCTTCATACATGGCGACTTCTTGAAGCAGGATATGAGCTTCTCTGGCGATAAGTTCAGCATTCATAGGGGAGAGGAGGCCCCCCGTACGCGCTATGGAGAGTACGCTTGAGAGGGCGAGGAGTTCGCGCGAAAGAGCCAGACGCGCGGCGCCGGAGGGTAGAATCGCCGCGTCCACGAGTCCGACTGCGATTGAGTCAATACGGTTCCTTAAGGACATTGACTCGGCAAAGGCCGGGGTGATGAGATGAATGGCCTTCGCAAGGCGTTCAGCCTTTTTATAGATAAATACTTTGCGTATGTCCTTTTCAAATACATTATTAAATATGCTTTTCTCTAAGACAAAGTCTTCATTATTTGGATGTTTCCCTTTTATTTGTGTTTGCCGTATTTCAACACTTTGTCCTATATCTTGTCCTTTTTGCATACGTTGATACCAGAAGTATATGTCCTTTACGATACAATGCAAGCTATGCGTCCGACGAACAGTGCATTGAATTCGTAAGGCGGGTGTTACAATAACACACACTATGAGCCGCAGAAATGGTAACGGCGTTCGGAGAGCGCGTGCGCGCGAAGAGGACGTGAAAGAGTATGATACCCTCATCCGCTATGCCTCCGCCATCGTATTACTGGCCGCCGGAGTTCTTCTCATGCTTGCCCTGTTTGGCGCGGCCGGTCCGGTTGGCGCTACGGTATTCTCCGCAAGTTATGCGGTCGTCGGTATCGGCGCATTTCTCTTGCCGCTCGCCCTTATTGCGGTTGGTCTGTATGCCGGATTCGGCCGGCCCGCCCTTGCGCCTCTCACCACCTCGGGCCTCGTGCTCACGCTTGCTTCTATCCTCTCCTTCGCCGGCCTCTTCCCGGGAGCAAAGTTCGGCGGTGCGACAGGCACATGGCTTGGAGGGCTACTCTCCGGATTTTTCGGCTTCTGGGGCGCGCTCGTGCTCCTCATCGCCACCATCGCTGTCGGTATCGCAATCGTGAGCGACCTTGAAGCGCTCGGGAGACTCCTTGGCGAGAATGTGGTATCGCTCTGGGAGCGTCTGCGCTCGCGTAAAGACGGAGACGAACTGCCGGAAGAGTTCACGGACGTTGTCGGCGTTCCGGAGGAGAGCGGAGACTACGAATCCGAAAATGACGGTGTACAAGAAAGTGACCCGGTAGTGACTGTCTTTTCCGCCAGAGGCGGACCCGCCTCTGGCGGGAATAGGCAAGGCTCTGGCCTGTCTGCGCAGGCAGGCATAGCGAACTTTGATGCGCAGTACGAGGCTCCTCCTCTCTCTATCCTCGGCGCGGACCGCGGGCGGCCCGGCGTCGGCGATATCAAGGCAAACGCGAACATCATCAAGCGCACCTTTCAAAACTTCGGCATTCATCTGGAGATGGACGAGGTGTCGGTCGGTCCGACTGTCACGCGCTACGCGGTGAAGCCGGCCGAGGGCGTGCGCCTTTCTAAAATCGTATCGCTCGCGAATAATCTGGAGCTCGCGCTCGCCGCACATCCGGTGCGCATTGAAGCGCCGATTCCGGGCAAGTCCCTAGTCGGCATTGAAGTGCCGAACACGGTCAAAGCGATGGTCGGCCTCGGCGGACTCCTCGGAGCTCCCGAATGGTCTGCGAGCACGAAGCCGCTCCTGGCCGCGCTCGGTCGGGACATCAGCGGCACGCCGCACTACGTGAACATCGCGAAGATGCCGCACGCGCTTGTCGCCGGGGCAACTGGAAGCGGAAAGTCGGTGGCCATACACGCATTAATCACTTCCCTCCTCTACCGAAACGGTCCGAACCAACTGCGCTTCATTATGATTGACCCAAAGCGCGTAGAACTCACCGCGTACAACGGCATCCCGCATCTGCTCACTCCCGTCATCACCGACCCGAAGAAAACTATCCTGTCGCTCAAATGGGCGGCGCGAGAGATGGAGCGCCGCTACAATATTCTTGAAGCGGAGCGCGTGCGCGACATTGATTCGTATCATACGTCCGTGTATGAGCCAGCGAGAGCGAAACGCTCGGCGGATATGCCGGAGGCCCTACCCTTCATCGTCATCGTCATTGATGAGCTCGCCGACATCATGCACAGCTTCCCTCGGGAGCTTGAGGCATCTATTGTCCGCCTCGCGCAGATGTCGCGCGCGACCGGCATTCACCTGATACTTTCCACCCAGCGTCCGTCGGTCAATGTCATCACCGGCCTTATTAAGGCGAACGTGCCGACGCGTATGGCGCTCCAGGTTGCTTCTCAAATAGACTCGCGCACCATCCTTGACGGCTCGGGTGCAGAGACCCTGCTCGGCGCAGGCGACATGCTCTACCTCTCAAGCGATATGGCGAAGCCCGTGCGTATCCAGACGGCGTTTATCAGCGAAGGAGAGGTGCGGAAGGTGGTGAGCTATATCAAGAACCATAATGCAGGGAACCTCTCAAGTATTGATTTCGGCCTGTCCGGCCAGGGCGGGAACGGGATGGATGGCGACTTCTCCGCCGGAGGCGGATCCGCCTTCGGCGGAGGTGATGACGACATTGATGACACGCTCTATGAAGAAGCGCGCGCCACGGTTGAAGCCGCCGGCCGTGCATCTACATCGTATTTGCAACGGAAATTGAAGATAGGCTATTCACGCGCGGCGCGGCTGATGGACGTCCTTGAAGCACAGGGTGTTATCGGTCCTGCCGACGGCTCAAAGCCGCGGGAGGTCCTCACGCGAGCCTCATCGCCTGCCGCCACGCCACACGCAAGCGAAGAAGAATTGTTTTAAATAAATAGAAATGATTCGGTACCTCATCGCCTGCGTGCTCATTGTGCTTATCGGCTACGGTCTGATTAAGGCATGGCCGCTTCTCGTCGGCCCCTCGCTCTCCATCATCTCACCGGTCAATAATGTTTCGTACCCGGGCGGGATTGTAGTCGTACAAGGGAATGCGAGACGCGCCACCACGCTCACACTCAATGGAGCGCCGCTTCTCCACGACCAGAGAGGCGACTTCTCGTCAACCCTTACCTTCCCGCGTGGAGGGTCTATACTTACCTTCGTGGCTACCGACCGCTTCGGCAGGACGGTCACTGTTGTGCGTTCTATCTTTGTCCCCTGATTTCACTACTTACTACAACCTATCACCTATTCTTATGGCTTTTGGAAAACCAAAAAAAGAAAAAATACTAAAAACGGTCTCAGTCGCGAGCGCGGACAAGAGCGAGAAGCAGAAGTCCATTGAGCAGGCACTCAAAGAAATCCGCACCAAGTTTGGCGACGAGGCCATCACCACCTTCGGCGCGGGCGCTCCGCAAAAAATCCCCGTGATACCTACGGGCTCTATCGGCCTTGATGCGGCACTCGGCGTGGGCGGCGTTCCCCGCGGACGCATCATTGAAATCTTCGGCCCGGAGTCGTCTGGTAAGACAACGCTCGCACTCCACATTGTCGCTGAAGCGCAGAAGGCCGGCGGCATCGCGGCCTTTGTTGATGCCGAACATGCGCTTGACCCGGAGTACGCACGCCGCATCGGCGTGAAGCTCGCCGAGCTTCTCATCAGCCAGCCGGACACCGGCGAGCAGGCGCTGGATATCGTGGAGTCGTTGGTGCGGAGCGGAAACGTAGACATCATCGTCATAGACAGCGTCGCCGCGCTCACGCCGAAAGATGAAATTGAAGGCGAAATGGGCCAACAGCACGTCGGTAAACAGGCGCGGCTCATGAGCCAGGCCCTGCGCAAGCTCACCGCCATCGTGTCGCGAAGCAAGACCATCGTCATTTTTATCAACCAGATACGCATGCAAATCGGCGTCATGTTCGGCAACCCGGAGACGACGCCGGGTGGCAAGGCGCTGAAGTTCTACACCTCGGTACGCTTAGACATTCGCCGCATCGCTTCTATTAAAAAAGGCGAAGAAATTGTCGGAGGTAGAGTAAGGGTAAAAGTGGTGAAGAATAAGGTCGCCGCGCCCTTCAAGACAACCGAGTTTGACCTCCTCTACAACGAGGGCATCAGCCGCGAGGGCGAGCTCATTGCGCTTGGCGAGAAGTTCGGCCTTGTTGAAAAGGCCGGTGCTACCTACAAATTCAACGGCGAGAAGCTCGCGGTTGGCTACGACGCGACGCGCACCTTCCTCCACGACAACAAAGACGTCGCGAAAGAACTCCTCAAGCAGATAAAGACAAAACTTGCGGAGGGTTAACTCGTCCATCTAAAAAGAAAGGAGGTCTTACCTCCTTTCGTCGTTTCGTGCGCCTACACGGCCAGTTCGAAGTAATCCTGTGAGAACGAGTAGGCACCGTCGCAAAAATGGAGCGAGGAATACCACGATCCATCGAATACCGGTTCGACGCGGCTCACTTTCATAGCTGCTCCGGCAAGTAGCTTCTTCGAACAGTCGTTCGGCACGTATTTTTCGTGCCCAAGCCCTTCAAGACTCCTGCCAAGTTTGTTCAGAAAAACGAAATCTCTTGCTTTGAACATACCGCCTCCATAAATGAACAACGGTGCACATACTATACAGGGGACCCTTTTGGCATCAAATGAAATGCACCATCTTTCACGCTATAGCGTAGAATAAGGTACATGGAGAAAGCCCGTAAATGAGGGGTCAGATAGCGATGAGATCGAAATGCTTGCGGAATGTGTAATCGCTTTCATCCGCAAATGATGCAGTGAGATAGCGTATTTCGCCCTTTCCGCTCCCGAGGTGCGAACGAAGCAGTGTAACGAGTTCATCACAGAGATACGGCTGTATCCATGCGCTGTCTTGAAAATAAATAAAGCCGGCGCTCCGCAGTAACATACGAAGCGTATCGCGAACTTTCTTACGTTTCTCTGGTACGTCGAACATGACGAGACGCCACTTTCCGTCCCAGCGAAATGGGCGAGGGATGACGTATGATTCGGCGTATAATGCGTCGATTATCTTTTCTCCCTTGCTCGTAATTATCACCTGTCGTCCTCTCCCTTCACTCTCGATATGGATTAACCCGCGGCGCTCTAATCGCAAGAGTGCTTGCGTGACACGTTGATTAAAACGCATGGTGTTCTTGCGAGAAATTGGATCTAGATACTCAAACAACTGTACTGCATTGGGTGCGATAAGTGCCGTCGTGAGCATACCTGTTATATACAATGTCCCGAGAATAATCGTCTGGAGCGGAACGCGTTCGTTCCCGCGTGCATGCGCGATTATCTTGCCGACCACTTTACGGTCCAGATTTTTCTTCTCACGACGTACACCTAATCTCATGTACCATATCTTACGCTATAGCGTAAATTAAGGTTATGTTTATATTTATTAGCTGTGGATACTTATTGGGAGTGGGCGGGGGTGAAGAAAGGGGCGAGGAAGCGGACGAACTCGCGCACGAGGAAGATAAACGAGACGAGCGTGAGGAGGATGAGCATCTGCACCACTATGCTCGTGTGCCAGAATGCTCCGAGATAGAACCACGGGAGTTCAAAAATATTATCCGGGTCATTTTGTAGGACTTGGGCAACCCACACCTCCTTGCCGATCCCCCACAGGCCGGCGACTGTCGTCAGTACCGCGAGCGTCGCGGTGGAGATGATGAGCGCCAGAATCCGGATAATGCGCACGCGACGCATCACAATGTGCTCTATGTTTGATTCGCTAGTACGTTCGCCTCGCTCAGTATTTTCAATCATAATGTTGTTTGTCATATGCTTGTTTGAAAAGTTTCTTGGCGCGATGAACGCGCGTCTTCACCGCGGGGATGGAGAGCTCTTCTGCCTTCGCAATTTCTGCCTGACTCTTCCCTTCTATAAACTGTAACCGCAATATCTTTGCCGCGGCCTCCGGCAATTTCGCGAGCGCCGTGATGACTTCGTTCCTTACCGAAAGGTCTTCAAGAAATTCGGCTCGCACATCCGGCAGAGACTCGTAGTGCTCCGGCTCAAGTGTCGCCGTCCGCCCACTCTCCTTACGCCGTGCGACGTACTTCGTATACGCGACGCGGTTCAGAATGGTGTACGCCCACGAAGAGAAGCTAGCGCCCTCCTGTTCGCGGTACTTATCCGCGTAGAGATATATCTTGGTAAAGGCGTCCTGGACGGCCTCTTCGGCATCTTCGGGACTCCTCAATATCGTGCGAGCCCGGCGCAGGAGGGGCGCTTCATAGCGACGGACCAAGAGAGCGAAGAGCTCGGGCTCCTTTTGTGAACACACAAGCACTTCAGCATCCGTGAGCGTAGAGAGCTCGGTATTTGAAAAACTCATAATGTCTGCTAGCATACACTAATTCCCGCCACGCGGGATACTTTTTATAACGACACTATGGCGGTATTAAGTTACAACGAAATTCTCAAGGGGAGTGTTATTAACTACAATAATGAGCCATACGAAGTGCTCTCGGCACATATCTTCCGCATGCAACAGAGGAAGCCGGTGAATCAGACCAAGCTTCGCCAGCTGGTCGGCGGCAAGGTCGTGGAAATCTCCTTTCACCAGAACGAGACGGTGACCGAGGCAGATGTCGGCACAATGCAGGCAAAATATCTCTATACCAACCGCGGCGAGAGCTGGTTCGCCGAGGAAGGAAATGCAAAAAACCGTTTTTCATTCCCTGAAGAGGCCGTGCACGACAAGGTGCAGTGGCTTGTCCCGAACACTTCGGTTGAAGTACTGACTTATGAAGAGAAGCCAATGACGATTAAAATCCCAGTAAAAGTTGAGTTGGAGGTAAAAGATGCCCCGCCGACGGTCAAAGGTAATACCGTCTCGGGTGGCACCAAGCTCGTAGAACTCGCGACTGGCGCAAAAGTGAATGCCCCGCTCTTCATCAACACGGGCGACATTGTCCGCATCAACACCGACTCGGGCGAATACACCGAACGCGTCACGAAGTCATAAAAAAGAAGGCGCCAGCGGGCGCCTTTGTTCAAAACTACAGCGGAATGTGGATACTCGGATTTTGCCGTTCAAGGGCTTTTTTAATCCGTTCAACTTGTTCCGGTTTGGTGGCAGGACATTCTTTCAGCCATCTCTCCAGTAATTCGGACGCGTGATACTCATAACGCTCCCGATTGTGGCGTATCTTAAACTCCTCATACTGGTCTCCCAAGAGGAGTTTGTAATGATGCCTCAAGAAACCCTGAATCCCGCCGCTCATTTCAAATCCCGCGAACGGATCTTCACCCTCCTTCGGATACATCTTCACGATGGTATCCACAAATGGACAGAACCATCCTCCGAGTGAATATCTGCGGCAATCCCCGTCGCCGATAAAGACGATGAGGAAATCAAGACTTTCCTGCCAATTGATGAGCGGCTCGCCCTCCTTTTTGTTGTTCAACTGCTCAAGAAAATCCAGAAATGTCGGGTTGATACCCCAAGCACCTATTGTGAGCATAAAAAGACCTCCTATTTTGACCTTATTGAGAGTAGCATGGTTTAGAAAGAAGAACTGCCCTGTAGAGCAGTTCTTTCGCACGGGGCTTTTTTACTTTTACGCGGAAACGTAGGGCATGAGCGCCATGTAGCGAGCGCGCTTGATGGCCTGCATGATGTCGCGCTGTTTGCCGGAGGGGATGCCCGTGCGCTTCTTGGAGAGCATCTTGGCATGCGGATTGGTGAAGAGCTTCAGGTACGCAACATCTTTGTAATCAATAAATTTCTTAAGCTCTATTTCTTCGCGTTCAGCTTGGTATGCCATGGTTAGTTTTTGTTAGCGAGAGTGTAACACGAGCTTAGAAAAACTTCCACCCTGTTAAATCCTGCGGGGCAGGACATTTTCGGAGAAAATGTATTTAACAGGGTTAGGATTTTTATAGTCGCTTCACTCGTTAAAAATCTCTAGAAGGGAATGTCTTCGGGATTTATTTCTTCGTCTGGATATTTTATAGTCTCGCCTTCGCTTGGAGCCGCCTGCTCCTCGCTACGCGCCGCTTGTCCTGAGCTTGTCGAAGGACCCTTGGCGTCGGCGCCGAACTGGAAGTTGTCCACGACAATCTCGGTGCGGTATTGCTTCTTGCCGTCCTCCTTACCCTCCCACGAACGCGTCTGGATGCGTCCCTCCACGAAGATAGGACGGCCCTTCTTCATATATTGCGCGATAACTTCTGCCGTGCGGCCGAAGGCGACGATGTTGTGGAACTCAGTCGCTTCCTGTTTCACTCCGCTTTTGTCCTTGTAGGTGCGATTCGTTGCAATGCCGAAGTTTGCGACCTGGCTTCCTGAAGGCAATGCCTTTAGCTCCGGGTCGCGGGTGAGATTGCCGTAGAGGAATACTTTGTTGAGGTACATCCCGTTAGAAATTAAAGCTAATAATAGCTCGTATCATACCATTGTCGTTGACGTTTGTCTCGGGATTTCTAACGGGATACATATATTTTTAATTATATAACGGCGTTCTCCAGAGCCGCGTCTAATTCGGCGCCAGCGACTGCCTCCAGGTCGGGAGCGCGCTCCGGCGTCTTCAGGGATATTTCGCGCATCTCAACCGCGTGGCGGGCGGCGTCTTTATCCGTGAGCAGGTCAATGAAACGAATGATTCTCTTGTCAGCAGAGGCCGCAGAGAGTATCTCGGCGTGGCTCGGAGCGGACGTTTCGTACACGACCCAGCAGAAATATGCAGAATCAAAATCGCGTCTGACCTGGGCGCCAGAATGCCCTTGGCGGGAAATGGTGTAGGCAAGCTGAAGCATCTCTGGAGCGCCCTCGGCAACGATGGGTCCCTTGCTTTCTACAAACTCGCGGATGTCCTGATACGCCCTTTTTACCTCCTCGGTGGGGAGTTCGGGGTCCAAGTGGAAGCCGAGCTCGTAGACGCGAGGCTCATCCCCTCCAAGCTCGTTGTCAACGAGCATATCCATATCCTGCTTCGCCATAATGGGCGAATCGTAGCACGGCCGTATCTAGAGGGCAAACCCTTCAATCCTTCAGAGTAAATAGTCGCTTGGCGTTCGCGAGTAGGGTGGTGCGGACGGCCTCGGGGTCTTCGCCGCGGATTTCGGCGATTTTGCGTACCACTTCAATAGTAGCGAGAGGGTCGTTGCGCTTCCCTCGGCGGCCCTCGGGCGCGACAAAAGGCGCGTCGGTTTCGGAGAGGATGTCCACGAGTGGCGTCGCCCGGATGACCGCGTCATAGTCGCGGGCGAAGGTGATAACGGCAGTGAATGAGACAGTGAAATCAAGCGCGATGAGCGCATGCATCTCGTCAATGCCGCCGACGAAGAAGTGAATGTCCCCGCGCAAGCGAGGACACTTCTTCTTCGCCTCTTCCAGAATTGAAATCAATTCGTGATATGCATCCATCGTACCCCTGCTGGGACGTGCATGGATGATGAGCGGTTTATCAAGCTCGGCGGCGAGCATGAGCTGGTCATTGAATATCGCCCTCTGTTTGCGTTTTACTTCATCGTTCATCTCAACTGGGCGATAATAATCCAGACCGCATTCCCCTATCGCGACGACCTTTGGGCTCTTCGCCAGTTCGCGATATTTCTTCATTTCATACCACTCGTCAGCCTCTCTGTTCGGATGGAGACCGACCGAGGCATAGAGGTGCTCATGTTTCTCGGCGAGCGTGACCGCTTTTTGGGACGACTCCAAATCCACGCCGACCACAATGCCCGCCACTCCCTCCGTGCGCATTCGCTCAATAAGTTCGGCATCGTCCTCGGCATACTGCTCAAACTGCAGGTGGCAGTGCGCGTCTACATACTGCACATTCATAATCGCGGGAAAAGATTTTCTGGCTTTTTGTTAGCACGAACAGCATCTTTTATTTTCTTGCTTGTGTCGGGCATAAAGGGCTCAAGCACTAATCCTATGCCGTATACTTGGGCTGCCATATCGAGAATCATTGCTCTTCCTTCCTCAGGGTTTTCCTTCACCAATTTGAATGGCTCTCGTTTGGTGATGGCTTCATCTAATTCTCTGATCCGATTCCAAATTTCATCTAAAGTACGGTTGCATTCGAATTTTTCAATGTCTTCATCGACATGAATATTTGAGGCTCCGACATATGAATCTTTGTCAACGAGATGGGCTGGGCTTTCAATATATACCTCGGCGAGTTTCATCACGCGGGCGACGAGATTGCCGAGGCCGTTGGTGAGGTGGGCGGTGTAATGGTCATGAATGGCCTCCAACGTAAGGTCAGAGTCCTCAAAGGCGCTCGTGTGACGCAAGAGGATATAGCGAACGGTGTCCGTACCGTACTTCTCTACTAATTCGAGCGGGTTGATGACATTCCCGAGCGACTTGCTCATCTTCTGCCCCCCGCTCGTTATGAACCCCTGAATGACGACTTGTTTTGAATTCGGGAGTCCCGCTGACATCAGCATCGCCTGCCACATAGCTGACTGCTGGCGCAGATTGTCCTTGCCGGCGATTTGCAGAGCGTTCGGCTGTTCTTGAGTGCCCCAGAATTTCTCAAAATTCGCCGTATCTTCGGGCCATCCGAGCGTGGAGATATAGTTGATGAGCGCATCAAACCAGACATACATGACATGCTCTGGGTCGCCCGGCACGGGAATGCCCCAAGGCATTTTTGATTTGAGCCGGGAGATGCTGAAATCCTGCAGGCCGCGCTCAACAAATAAACGCACTTCGTTCTGCCGAAAATCAGGTATGACAAAATTCGGATGCGACATATACAGACCCAGAAGCGGCTGTTGGTATCTTGAAAAACGGAAAAAATAATTCTCTTCATCAATAATCTCAAGTTCGGTGTTTGGGTGGAGCGGGCAACGCCCGTTTACAAGCTCCGAGTCGGTTTTTTCAAGCTCGCATCCGACGCAGTATTTGACCTGATAGTTCTTTTTATAGATATCCGGTCCATCGGGACCAATATTTTCTTTGCATCGTTTCCAAAATTCCTGTGCGGCTTTTTCGTGATGCGGGTCAGTCGTGCGGATGAAATGCAAACCTTGGTATAGACCAAGTTTTTCTTTAAGCAATTTGAATCGTGCGGCATACTCGTCTGTATATGCTTGCGGGTCCATCCCCCTCTTGACCGCTTCTTGCCATACTTTTTGTCCATGCTCGTCAACACCAGTATTGAAGAACACTTCGTCTTCTTGCGATGCCCAGAGGCGTGCAACGACGTCGGCTTTGAGAATCTCCAGCGCGAAGCCGATGTGCGGGTCCGCGTTTACGTACGGGAGCGTGGTGGTGATATAGCGCGCACTCATGATGAAGATTATGAACGCGCGGGCGCCTCGCGGCCCTGCTTGCCGACCGGCAAGCGCTTCCGCTTGTCAAAGTCCGAAATGAATTCAAGCGCGACCGCCGCGACCGGTACCGAGAGCACCGCGCCGAGGAATCCTGCGAGCGTATAGCCGGCGATAAGCGCGACGATAACGAGGAGCGGGGGAATGCCGACAATCTTCTTCACAATAAGCGGGTAGATGAGGTTTGATTCAAACTGGTTCACGACGACGTAGAGGCCGGCAACGATGGCCCCGAGTGCGACGCCGCCGTCGACATATGCGACGATGACCGCTATCGTTCCTGCGATGAGAGAGCCGAAAATAGGGATAATCTCCACCAGCGCGGTGAAGACGGCGAGCAGAAGCGCGTAGGGGATGCCGATGATGAGGAGGCCGAGATAGACGAGGATGCCGACGATGACCGAGAGCAGAACCTGCCCCTGCATCCAGAGGCCTATCTTCTTCTGCGAACGCTTCCACAAGTCAACATAGTATTCTTCATATTTTACCGGCATCACCAGACGAATGAAGTCGTCCACGCCCGTGTCCTGAAGCGCGAAGTAGAAAGAGAGTACGATGACGAGCACGAGCGAGAAGATGCCGCCGAAGAATGTGACGATGAGCTGGAGGACGCTGCCCGAACCCGCGGTAAAGATGGCCTGGAGCGAGAGGAGCGTCCGGATGAACGACTGTGTTTGAGATTGGTCGGCTGCCGCCGTGGTGGCGATGTCTGAAAAAGGCGCGGTGATGTTTATAGTGTCAAGATATCGCGGCATCGCCGAGAGAAAGTTCGCGGCGTCAGCAATAATCGGCGGGAAGAAGAAGTAGAGTATGGAAAAGACCGAACCGAAGACGAACACGTAGACCAGAAGTGCGGCAACGAAGCGCGGCACGCGATAGCGGATGAAGAATGCGACTCCCGGCTCTATCGCAGACGCGATAATGATAGCCGTGAGCACCAGCAAGGAGAGGTCGCGCAGGAGCCAGAAGACGTAGACTCCGACAATGATGAAGAGCGCGGTGGCGACGGTCCCCGCAGTGATAGAAACGCGGATTTCCTTACCCATCCCGTTAGAAATAGGACGCGGACGCTGACATTGCGCCGTACCCTATCCGATTAGTGCTGATAAGCATTTTGGTCATAATATGCTGAAACTGTGGCGTCCGCTATTTCTAACGGGACCCATATGAGCATCCTAGCATACCTATCACCGATAGGCAGATTCCTTTTATTGGATGGCAGAGCGGATGCGAGAAGCGGCTTCGGGGACCGTGAGGCGCTCTTGCTCGCCCGAGTCGCGATGGCGGAGGGTGACGGTGTCCTTCAATTCTGGTTTCTCGCCGAGGGTGTCAAAATCTACGGTGATGCAGAAGGGCGTACCAATCTCGTCTTGGCGGCGGTAGCGCTTGCCAATATTGCCATTGTCGTCCCACGCGATGGCCGGATGGACTTTCTGTAGCTGCGCACGCACCTCGCGCGCCTTCACGACAAGCTCCGGCTTGTTCTTCAGGAGCGGCGAGACCATTGCCTTCACCGGCGCTATCTTCGGTGCGAGCGCGAGATAGGTGCGCATCTCCTCGCTCATGGTGTCTTCGCGATAGGCGCTCGCGAGCACAGCGAGCACAGTGCGGCCGAGACCGAACGTCGGTTCTATCACATGCGGTATGAAGCGCTCGCCGGTTTCTTCATCAAGATACGAAAGGTCTACGCCCGACTTTTCGGTATGACGCGAAAGGTCATAGTCGGTCCGATACGCGAGGCCGTAGAGTTCGTCGCGTCCGAATGGGAAATCAAAATAGAAATCGATTGTGCGCTTAGAGTAGTGCGCACGGTCTTCCGGTGCGATATCTATCTCATGCACGGCGCTTGCATCAATGCCGACGTCGCTTATCCACGCATGCATCTCCTTGCGCCAGTACTCAAACTGTTCTTCCCATTCCTTTTCTCTAATAAAATACTCGAACTCCATCAGATCAAACTCGCGTACGCGGAAGAGGAAATTGCGCGGCGCAATCTCATTCCGAAATGCCTTTCCCGACTGTGCGATACCGAACGGTAGCCTCGGATGCGCGGAGTCTAATACATTCTTGAAATTCACGAACATCCCTTGCGCAATCTCGCCGCGCAAGTAGCCCGTTGTTGCGCCGCCTGCCGCGGCGCCCATGGACACGGGAAACAAGAGGTTGAACATCTTTTCTTCTCCGAATGCTCCGCCGCAATCGGGGCATTTAGTTTTGTCTTCCAGTTTGTCCACGCGGAATCGGTGCTTGCACTTCATACACTCCACCATCGGATCAGCAAATCCTTCGAGATGCCCGGATGCCTGCCAGACGGTTTCAGGCATGATGATGCTCGAATCGAGTAGGAACATATCGCCTCTGGAATACACGAAACGATTGAGCCAGAGATTCTCAATATTGCGCTTCAGAATTGAACCGAGCTGGCCATAATCCCACACACCGGCAAAGCCGCCATAGATTTCACTGGCCGGGAAGACGAAGCCCCGGCGCTTGCAGAGCGAGACGATTTTCTCCATGAGCGACGGGTCAGCCATACAGAATACTATTGCACGATTGCATTCGTAAGGACATACCCCGGGTCCCTCGTCGTTTCAGTCGTTACCGGCTCCGCCGAAGCCTTGACTTGGACGCCCGCGAAGCGGTCGTATCCAGAAAAGGATGCGGTGCTCGTGAGCGCGGGCGCACTGCCCTTCTGCGAGGTTGACGGCGTGAGAGACACCTGGAAGGCCCCCTGCGCGCTCGCCCCCTGTGCGAAATCGCCGGTATTCCAGGTTACCGTGCGGGATTTGTCATCATACGAGAATGAGCCGGCGCCGCCTGTCTTCTCCGTGTAGGAGACGTAGACCGGGAGGGTCGCGCTCACCGCGCCGCCCGCGACCGCGCTTCCCGTATTCTGCACATTCCACATGACCGTATAGGTCGTCGCCTGGTCGGCCTTCGGCGGGATAGGACCGGTATTGCCGAAGGGGCCTGAACGATGAAGCGAATAGGCAGAAAATGCCACGGTTGTCGCGACTTTTACGATTTTGGTCATCGTGGAGCTCACGTTCTCCGGTACATTCGCTTGCCCGATGCGCGTGCCGGATACCGAGATTGTGAATATGACTGCGGGAGACTGGGCGAGGGAGTTTGCGGGCAGTGTGGAGAAGGTGAATGCGCCGATACCCGAGGCGTTCGGCGAGAGCTGGGCGAGAGAAGGGTCGGTATCCCTGCTGAAGACAATTGAGTGGTCAGAAGAATTATAGAAACCGTTTGAGCTCCGGATGCTGTCGTAGTCAACCGCCGACCCAGAAACCGCGACCGTCACGACCGCGTTCGTGATACTCGTCGCGAGAGTGTTGGTGTAGGTGACTGTAACGCTCTGGAGGCTCCCTGCGCTGACGACTGCGTCCGCTCTCGTATCGCCATTGAGCGCGAGCGTGGTATGGATGAATGGCGCCGCGACGACGACCGCCGCACTCTGTGTCATATAGGTAACCGCGAGCGCCTGGTCGGTCGCAGTCTTTGCCGTACCGACGGTGAAGTTGAAGACGCGCTGTTCGGTGTCCTGCCCTAGAAGCGTTCCGGTGAGCGTGACCGTCTTTGTCGCCCCGGGTGCAATCGTACCGAGCAAGAAACTGGAGTTAGTGACCGGTAGAGACGACGATGTCACCGAAAAACCGAATGGAAAATTCGCGGCGAGTACCACATTGGATATCGGGACTGTCGCGTTTGAACGAACGGTGACATTTACGGTGAGCGGGGCTCCGGAAACAGTCTCGGCGAGCGTCTCAACCGATAGTGAAAGCGGCGTTGAGGAGACCCCGAGCGCATACGAAGACTTCTTCACGAACACAGCATTTGAGCCGGACGTGCGGAATGAGAGCGAGATGGGCAGTGCGAGCGCCTGCCCCGCTCCGCCGAACACGACGGCCTTTATCGACCGGATGACGCTCTCCCCGCTCGCCAGGCTGCCGAGATTTTCGGTATAGCGCGGATACGCCAGCAGAACGTCATCAACGCTCCTTGTGCCTTCGGGGAAATTAATTTCAATGGTCGCGTTGTCAACCGTCGTAGGATTCCTGTTTGTGACGGTGATGGAGAGGGGAACGATGTCGCCGCCGGCGATTGTCGTCGGACCTTGTATATCTACATCAATTTTATCAACCGAGACCGAATTGCCGCCGAAGTAGAAGAATGCGCCAGCAACGCCGAGTGAGAGAAGGAAGAAGAGAAACGCGCCGATGAAAAATATGCCCGCGAGGCGCATGTGCCGCACCCCTTGTTGTTGGACATGCGGGAGGGGGTCCTCCCCCCACAGATGCCGGAAGAAGCGGGTGCCGGGAGCGGGAAGCGGTGTGCGCTCATCAGAGGGGCCTCCCTGAGGCCTATAGAGACGCTCGCGCGCCTTCTCCAAGGAGCCGATATCATCTTCAGGGCGCGACGGTGGCATTAAACGTAGTATACCCCAGAGGCTTCGCCACGGGCGAGTCAAAGCTCTGAAGCGGTGATGCCGCGGTTAATGCGCGTTATGTAGCTCGTGCGGTTCTTCATAATCTCGGTAAGGAGCGCGGGAGCGAAGACAGACGTTTCGCCGGGAACCGTTCCTGCGTCAAACCCAAGCGCGGCGAGTACGCGAAGCGCGGCGAGTACTTCGGCGGATTCGTGCGCTTCTTCGGGGAGCGTCGCGAGCGCGTCAAGGAGTCCTCTCATAATGGGAAAGAACGCGGGGTCGTGCATCTCGCCAGCGACGAGCCGCACCAAGAGGCGAGAGATGCGCGCCGCCCGCATACGCGGCTCGGATCGGCATAATCGGATAAACCAATTTTCTTCAAGGACCGCGCCCGCGACCCTCCAGCTCTCTCTCCCGCGCACGAGCACCAGGGAGCTCTCGGCGAAGGTCGCGAGTGCGGCGGCGAGCTTCGCGCCGGGGCGGCGCAATCCTTGTGCCCGGGCGTGCACGAATCCGAGGTCGGGAGTGAGGAGCGTGATGAGAGCGTTCGCTTCTCCAAGCGGGGTCCGAGAGAGCACAATGCCGCGCGTCTCGTATTTATGTCTCATCGCGAATGAGGTTAAAGCGCATGGTGCCTGTCGAGAGGAGAACGGTATGTTCCCCCTCTGCATGAACCTGCGTGTGCACATTGTCCTTTGGCGAAAATCCCTCCGCCTTGCGCGCGTCGGCGACCGCGCGCGCAAGTTCGCGCTCGTCGCCCTCTTTAATAAGTTCCGGAGTAAGTGTTGTATCAAGCGAGAGCTCTTTCCCAGCAACCACCCTTTTCACATTCACTTCTTCGGCAAGAATCTGCGCGAGTTCATCAGACAATTTTTCTGGCACGGCAAGCGACGCGAGCGGCTGACGCACTTTTATATTCGCCTTCTGCCGCAACTGGAGCGCCTCGGAGGCGAGCGCGCGGACTCTTCGCATATCTCCTATCAGCCTTTTGTCAGAACCGCCGAAGAGTCGCCACTGCCTCTTCACCTCGGGCCACTCGGCCAGATGCACGCTCTGTGGGTCACTTTTGTCGCGCACACCGAGGAATATCTCCTCGGCGATAAACGGCGTCGCAGGCGCCATAACGATTGAGAGCGTGTGGAGCACGTAACGCAATGTCGCGAGCGCATCTTTCCTATCTTCTTTACCGCCGGAGGCGGATCTGCCCTTGGCAGAGAATCGGTCGCGGGAGCGGCGAACGTACCACGCCGACAGGTCGTCAACAAACGATGCGAGTGGCCGTGTCGCTGTATCTAATTCATATTTTTCGTATCCGCTAGTCGTTTCGCCAATGAGTTCTTCTAGGCGCGCGAGAATCCACCGGTCAAGTATGTTCGTACTCGCACGCGTACGTTCTGTTCCATCCTCGTAGAGCGTGTAAAATGCGAGTACGTTGCTTAAACGCCCGATATTTTTCTTAGCGACCTCGTCAACGCCGCTCTCTGCAAACGCCAGATTCTCGGCCTGCATTACTGGCGACGAGAGGAGGTAGAGCCGGAGCGCGTCGGCGCCGTACCTTTCCACTATGTCTATCGGGTCGGGATAATTCTGGAGCCGCTTGGCCATCTTCTTCCCGTCCTCGGCCAAGACGATGCCGTTTACGATGACATTCTGGAACGCGTTTTTACGAAAGAGCGCACCCGCGAGCACATGCAAATAGTAGAACCATGCGCGAGTTTGGTCTAAGCCTTCGGCGATGAACTGCGCGGGAAATGCGGCTTCAAATTGTTCTTTGTGTTCAAAGGGATAATGTTTTTCACCGTACGGCATTGAGCCCGAATCAAACCAGGTATCCAATACATCGGGGATACGGCGCATCTCCCCGCCGCATTTCTTGCAAGGGAACGTTATTTGATCAACAACGTGTTTATGCAAATCATCGACCTTTTTGCCGCTTGCCTTTTCAAGCTCGGCCACTGAGCCGAAAACGCGCTTTCCGCTACATAGCGATAGACTCACTCTTCCCGGTTTCTTGCTTACTGTGCCTCTACACCGCCACACTGGTATGACGCTCGCCCAGAATCGTTGGCGCGATATGGACCAGTCGCGCGCGCCCTCTAGCCACTTACCCCACCGGCCCTCTTTAATATGCGCCGGCGACCATGAAATATTTTTTGCATTCTTGAGTAAATTCTCTTTTATCTTTGTCACCGAGACGAACCACGACGACGTCGCGTAGTTAAGGAGCGGCGTCTCACAGCGCCAGCAGTGCGGGTATGAGTGCGTGATATTCTCTTTTGAAAAGAACGTTCCGTGTTCCTGCAGATATTTCAATACGGCGATATCCGTCCCGAGCCGAACCGAATCATCATCCGAACGCGGCTTTACCTCCATTCCGGCGAAGTCTGTTACCTCCGGCTTCATCGTACCGTCTATGTTCACGTGCTGAACGAACGGCAGATTTACTTTTTTTGAGAGTTCCCAGTCATCCACACCAAATGCCGGCGCCTCGTGCGCGATGCCAGTACCATCTTCTGCCGTCACAAAATCCGCCGCATATACCTTCCACCCGTTCTTGTTGCGATTTTTTAAGTTCTCATCGTTCGCGTAGTAATCAAACAGCGGCACGTAAGCAGTACCGACTAGGGCCATTCCCTTCTGTTCTGCAACAACTTTATACTCTTGACCTCCAAAAATTGCTTCAAGACGGTCTTTGGCGAGGATGAACCGGATTGTTCTACCGACGCCTTCGTCTTTCTTCTCAATTGTCACATAATCGATATCCGGTCCGACAGCGAGTGCAACATTGCCAGGAAGCGTCCACGGCGTTGTCGTCCACGCGAGAAATGAAGTGCTTGGGTCATTGGCGAGCTTGAATTCAGCCGTCACTGCGATATCTTTGACGTCTTTGTATCCTTCCGCGACTTCCTGTTGAGACAGTGTCGTCTCACAGCGTGGGCAGATATGCATCACGCGGTAATCTTCGTACACGAGTCCTTTGTCATAGATTTGTTTGAACACCCACCAGACACTCTCCATAAACGGCTTATCCATTGTGAGATAGGCGTTCTCCATATCCGCCCAGCGACCGATGCGCGGGATGAACTTCTTCCAATAGTCCACATAGGCCAAGACGCTTTCACGGCATCGCTCATTAAATTTCGCTACTCCATATTCCTTGATATCTTTCTTATGCTTGAAGCCGAGCTCCTTCTCCACGATATTCTCTATCGGCAGGCCGTGGCAGTCCCAGCCCCAGACCCGCGGCACATGGTAGCCGCGCATCGTCCAATAGCGCGGGACAACGTCTTTGATGACGCTCGCGACGATGTGGCCGTAGTGCGGCGTCCCGGTCGCAAATGGCGGACCGTCATAAAAGACGTATTCGCCCTTGGGAGACGACTTCGCGAGCGATTTCTGGAATATGCTCTCGCGCTCCCAGAACGCGAAAATTTTTTCCTCTCTCCTCGCCGCCTCTGACTTTTCTGTCATATCCGCCATAATCTGTTCATTCTAGCGTTTACCGCATAAAAAGCGAATGGCTGCAGTCCCTCTGCAGTCGTTCTGAATCTGTCGAACTTCAGTGTCCGCCCGCCGAAATTGACGGTCGGGTCGAATGACGAACACGGTACTTACGGGGAACGCGTGGATGCTCTCCATATAGCACCACCTCGGCGAAGGCGATGACGAATCTTGGAATCCCATAATACGAATTCGCCACGAGCCCGTACTTCTTGAAGTCAAGAAATCTCTTGACCGCGGCATCAATGTCGAAATCGCGAACCGTATCCTTATTGCAAACTGCACGCTTGAAAAACTCATGCACCGTGCAACCGCATTTTCGTATCGCTTTTTCCACACAACGAACGGATGTGCATCCATTCGCCTTCTTTTTTGAAGCCATGGAGCCCCCTTCTTCTAGACACACGGGATTGTGCATCTATAAAAGAATCTAGCGCGCCTGGCGGCGGCGTGCAACTCATAGAAACGCACAACTGCCCGTGAGGGCAGTTGTGCGTAAAGTGTGGTGAGATTTGCGGGGACGAAGAAAGATGAAGCGATTCTCGGGATTCCACTCGTTGTCGGGCCTCCCGTTGTTCGCGTTCAACCACAGCCCGTCGTCGTTCCGATTCACGTTGAAGACGTTCGGGTTGCCATCCGAGTCGTTTTGTGCGAAGTGCCATCCATGTCTCCACCTCTCGAAGGCCTCTGCGCCGATCTTAAGGATGTATGGCTGGTGTGGCCAAGTATGCGGGATCTCGAACCACACAAGGTTCTAATCCTCCAGCGCCTCGCACCAAGTATCACCAACTTTTTCAGTTTCGTACATCCTCCGTGAGAAACCGTGGTCGCTCACGCTCTCAATGTACGGATACTTAGCCGGTAGCCGGAAACCGTGGTCGCCGGTTGCTATTCACCGACTGTTGTAGATGATAGCAGAAAATCAAAAGGACAAAGTTTTAAGTATCAAAGTGTCGAAGTGTCGAATTCAGAAGTTCAAAGTGTCTAAAGTTCAAAGCGCTACTTGCGGGGACGAAGAAAGATGAAGCGATCCTCGGGACTCCACTCGTAGTCGGGCCTCCCGTTGTACGCGTTCAACCACAGCCCGTCGTAGTCCCGAGTCACGTGGAAGACGTTCGGGTCGCCATCCGAGTCGTTGACTGCATTCATTGCAACAATTAAATATTCCTCTAGTGACTGGTCTGTATATTGAAGCCGAAGTTGCGGTCCGACTTCAGCTGGACAGAGCTCAAATCCAAGTTCTTTTGCTCGCTCGCATATTTTATCGTAGCGTGTCATCTTTTTAAAACCAAACGAACGCACCGAAACTTCAACAAGTTCTGCGTGCTCGCGCTCACCAACGACTTTGAAATCCGGACTCTCGAGAAGATTTTTTGCCGATATGTATACTTTCATTCCTTGTGCTTTAATGGCTCTTTGAAATGCCTGACCATTCTTGATTCCCGTACCGAGTTCTATACTTCTAAGCTTTATCCACTCTTCCGGAAATTTCGTGTAGATATGCTCAACCGTCTTCGGTAGTGCGTCAAAAATGCCTGACTCAAGTTCGCCCACATACGCCTTCGTGGTATCTCTCATTTCCGAAACGGAATGCGCGATGTCTTCTGGCGCGCACTCAAACAGTACCGTCATATCTGCTTCGGTGTCGCGCGCATCGCGGAGTTCCGCGATGCGCGGGTCTCTACGCATACCAAAATATCTAATCGGGGCTTCAATTTCATAGAGGAAAATGAGTTCGTCTTTTGATAATGGAGTGCGTTCTTTAACTTTGTTCTCAATCTCAGTGAGCTTTTTCATATCCTCCGACTTTTTTTCATACTCTGAGCCATTTTGGAATTGGGGAAGTTTGGCGCTGACGACATCTGTAATGTACGGATCAATATTTTGTTTGTAGGCAATGCCGCGCATCTCGGTAATTTGACCGTCCTCGACATGAATAGCTACGCGAGGGAAGCTTGGGTTGCCCTCTTCGTCGTTGGAAAAGAAAATGTGTAAATCGCCGGAATTAAGATACCGGTGGGCCGCGCCTTTGCCTGCAATACAAAGGCCGGTGCCTTTGCCTTTGAGTTTTTTAACCACTTCGTCCACGTTTGACCCTTTGGGATAGAGTACCCATTCCCCGTCCGTAATCGGCAAAAGTTCCTCCGGGATGGGGTTGAAAGATTCCATCGCCCAGGCATAAAGCTTGGCGAAGTTTTCCTGTTCAAGATATTGCTTGAATTTTTCTTGTTCGTCCGGCTGGATGTCGTAACCGAATTCATTATCTTGCCCTTTGTATTTATTGACAACTGCATCGGCGACATACCGCAACGCCTCTGGATGAAGATCGGGGTAGTTTTTGAGAGAGTTTTTCGATCTTCTGGGAAACTGACCTTCATTCTCCTTCTTTTTTTCTCCCGAACCTTCTTTAGCGGTTGTCTCTCTTTCTAGATTCTTGTTATCCCAATTCTTCGGTTTTTCATATTCCTGGAGATTGGTGACACTTCGAAAGATCCAATACTTAAGATAATCGGGGATATCGCCGGAAAGATCGTCGTCGAGAAAATAGTCCAGCCATTCTTCAAGTGAACCTTGTTGGTTCTCAATTAATGTTTCAGCATGTTCTCTTTTGTATTTTTCTTTTTCCTCATCGTTCATCTTTCCCCAGTCTCCGGAAAGACCGTGGTCGTTGATTTCGCGAAAGAACGGCCCCATAGTACCCTCTTCGTCTTTCTCCCGCCAATAGTTCTCGGGTATATTTTCGTATTTGGTGATGAACCTATCCATAAGTATGGATTTGAACTTCCCAATAGCCTTATCCTTCGACCTGCCGTCTTTTGCTTCTTTTATGTGGTTTTTGAATTCGGTAAAACGATTTAGGTAATTCTGAATTAACGATTCAAAATCGCCCTTGGTTTTCTTACCTGTGCGTATTTCGGTTCTTTCCTTGGCCTTTATCACTTCAAGCGCGTTGCTTAGGTTGGGAAATTTTTTGAGAAAAGCTGGATTTTCCATACAATTTTCTATATACTACATCTTCTCCGGAGTGGGGATACCGAGGAGGGTGAGGCCGTTCGTCATCGTCTGCACGAACGCGCGCGCGAGGGGGAGCTTATGCGCTTCGTGCTCGCCGCCGATGATACGTTCCTGCGCATAAAACGAGTTCCACTCGCCCGCGAGTTCGGTTAGATAGTTCACGAGGAGGTTCGGCGCGAGCTCGCGCGCGGCGCGCGCAGCCACTTCAGGGAAGTGTAAAATCAGACGCTCCAGTCGATACGGTGACTCTGGTATTTTGTTTGATGCTTCGTGCTTCGTGCTTCGTGCTTTTTCGAGCACGCTTCGTGCTCGAACGAGTGCATACTGCAGATACGGTCCCGAGTCGCCTTGGAGCGAGAACGACTTCTCCTCGTCAAAAAGAATATCCGAGTCCGATGCCTGCCGCAGAACCATGTATTTGATTGCGCCGACTGCGACCTGCTCGGCAACGAGCGTGTCCGCATTTTTCTCGCTCGCCTTGGCAACTACGCCGCGAATAAATTCGTCTGCTGTAATCACGTTCCCTTCACGCGAAGACATCTTGCCCGTCGCGAGCTTCAAAAAGCCGGTCGCTACATGCTCCATCTTCTCTGCGAGTCTTGGTGCGACTTCTCCAAGTGCGGCCAGAATAGTCTTAAAACGACCTGTTTGTTCATTCCCCGTCACAATTATCACTCTGTCCGACGGCCATCGCTCCTCTTTAAGAAATGCGAGCCCGATATCCTTTGCCTCGTAGGTCGGCGTGTTATGCGAGGTGATAAACACCATCGTGTGCACCCCCTGCCTACCGGCAGGCAGGTCTTTCTTCTCGCCGTTGTAGATAATCGCGCCATCGCTCTTCTCAAATATTCCCTTCGCGAGCCCTTCGTGTACCACGCGCAGGCCGGTCTCGGTCGTATCACTGTCAAAGAATTCAAAATCAAAATGGGTTCCGAGTTGTCTCCAGATGCGGCGGAACTCCTTCATAGACACATCGCGCCCCTTACGCCAGAGCTCCATCAGCGCGGTATCGGTGCCGGCGTAAAGCGCCTGATTGAGCGCGTCTATTTCTTCTTTTGCCTTCGGGTCACTCTCGTAGGCATGTGAGCTCTCGGTATACGCTTCGCCAATCTCCTGCGCGGTCGTCGGGCTCATGACACCATTTTTCTGCAATCCCCAGAGCGCCTTCGCGACGTTCGGGCCGATGTCCCCGCCGAAAGTATCGCGCGCGAGCGTCGCGCCGGAGTTCTCAATCAACCGCGATACTGCCTCGCCGACAACGGTACCGACTAAGTGCCCGATATGCATCTCCTTAAACGCATTCGGGTTGGAATATTCAACGATGACTCTGGGTGCTGAAGTCTGGAGTCTGGAGTCTGGAGTGCCCCACTCTGCTCCTTGCGCATCGGCGAGAGCAGACGTTACAGCCTCGCGTGCGAGGGTGATGTTCACGAAACCTGGGCCGGCCACCGTGACGTTGGCTGTTGACTCGCCAAGCGCGTACTCAATGCGGCCCGCGAGCTCGCTCGCGAGCTCAAGGGGCTCCCGCCCGAGCTGTTTTGCCGCCGCGAGCGCGGCGTTTGTTGCGTAGTCGCCGTGGGCCATATCGGCCGGCTGTTCAACAGCGAACGAAACACCGGGCGCGCCAACCTTTGCAAGCGCTTCTTGAACCACCTTTCGTATCTTCTCTTCCATGTATTTGTGAGTATATCAGAAGGATGCGATGATTCACGTCCGCGGCAAAAGGTATGATATATCATACCTTTTGCCGCGTGCTTATCCTGCCAGTCCCATGAGCTTGTCCAGTTGCTGCCAGCGCTTCCCCGCACGCGGCGGCATACCGAGATGAATGACTCTAATGAATGCATCTAGGAACGACTCGTGCTTGAAATGCCTAGTGTGTTTCCGCGCATACCGAATAATCTTTTCATATCGCCCATCCTTCGTCTCACGCCACAATCGGACCACCGTTTGCCGCGTCACGCCAAGCGTCTCTTCGATCTGCTCAAACGTATAGCCCCGAACGAGCAGAACCACCACCGCGAGCCGTTTCGCCAACATGACCCGCTCGGTTTGTGAAAGCAGCTCTTGCGCGAGTATGCGGGCATCTTGTTTGGTGCGCGCGAGCGAGAGAAAGGTCAGAAATTGATCCGCCAGTTCGCTCGCGACATCTTTCTTAATCTTTTTCCGCGAGATATGTGTCATACTATCGGATGAAAATGTATGATATATCATACCATTATCTACCCACCTTTCTGTAATTCGGCAGCGCCGTTATTTGAATAACTCGGGAATGGGGTGCGCGAGGGCGAGCTTCTTTATTTCCTGCTTCGCGCGCTTCACGCTTGTGTCATTACGCTTGGTGAGCACGTCAATCATTATTTCTGCGACCTGTTTGCATTCCTTCTCCTTGAATCCGCGCGTGGTTATCGCCGGCGTGCCGAAGCGGATGCCGGACGGGTCCATCGGCTTACGCGTATCGTCGGCGATCGCGTTTTTATTCAGCGTGATGCCGGCACGGTCCAAGAGTTTCTCGGCCTCGCCGCCCGAGATGCCAAACGATGTCCACACATCAAGCAGGATGAGGTGGTTGTCAGAGCCGCCCGTGAGCATGCGCGCGCCCTGTTTCTGAAAGACTCTCTCCATCGCTTTTGTATTCTTGATGATCTGCTTCGCATATTTCTTAAACGACGGACGAAGTGCCTCGCCAAACGCCACTGCCTTCGCCGCTATCTGGTGCATATGCGGCCCGCCCTGAAACCCGGGGAATACCGCCTTGTCTATCTTCTTCGCGAGCTCTTCGTCCTTACGCACGAGTATCATCCCGCCGCGCGGGCCGCGAAGCGTCTTATGCGTGGTGGTGGTCATCACGTCAAAACCGTAGTCAAAAGGATTCTTCGCGGCCTTGCCCGCGATGAGGCCGGCGATATGCGCGATGTCCATTACCGAGATGGCGCCTACCTCGCGCGCAATACTCACAAATTTTTTGTAATTCAGTTCGCGCGGATACGCCGAGAATCCTGCGAGAATAATTTTCGGCTTTATCTTTTTGGCGGTGCGTCGCATCTCATCATAATCAATTTCGCCGGTCTCCACGTCCTTCATCTTGTATCGCACAAAATTGAAAATCTTGGTGATATAGGTTACGGGGTGGCCGTGAGTGAGATGCCCGCCATGCGAGAGGTCCATGCCGAGCACAGTGTCTCCCGGCTGGAGAAGTGCGAAGTACATCGCGATGTTCGCGTTCGCGCCGCCAAGCGGCTGTACGTTCGCATACTTCGCTCCAAACAACTTCTTCGCTCGTTCAATGGCGAGCGTCTCCACCTTATCGGTGAATTCCTGCCCGCCGTAATAACGCTTCCCCGGATACCCTTCTGAATACTTGTTCGTGAGCGAAGAGGCCATTGCTTCCTTCACCGCTCGCGAGACATAATTCTCTGACGGAATTAGCTCCAGTCCCTCCGCCTGCCGCTTCTCCTCCCCCACGAGCGCGACGCAGATTTCTCTGTCCTCCTTTTTGATATGCGGATAGAGGTTCATACCCCCATATTAGCCTTTAACGAGACTGCCTACAATCTTGTGTACTTCATTATGTATGTCCTCGACAGACCGCATACCAAACTGGTTAGCGCAGTCAATAACCTTCCAATTTTTCTGCTGTGTCGCAAGCCAGTTAGCAGTCTCATGACTCCGCTCGAGATAAGTTCTGTCTTCTTCTACAGTATCTTTAACCCCCTCGCTAAGAAGCCTATTTTTTGTAGCGCGTTTTTCGAGCAGAAGTTTCAGACTTATTTCAACTGGTACGCGTAAATAAATAATGAGATCGGGTCGCGGAATATGCAGTACTTCGTGCTCCACTCTGTCGAGCCATCCGAGAAATGAAACACGTTCATATTCAGCGGGAATTTTTCCGCCTTGATGAATTTGGTTTGAGCTTGAGAAACGATCCGCGATAACAATCTTCCCCATTGCGAGCGCATCACGAATAGTTTTAGACGATTCAAACCGATCGAGTGCATAGAGTATCGAAGCAATTTTTGGATCCATGTGAAGGAAATCCCCGTGAGTACCCGCGAGACATTCTCCCAAGAGAGCTCCGAAGAGATTACGATCATACCCCGGGAAATCCATTATTGTGGACGCGATGCTCTCCTCTGAAAGCCGTCTCGTCAATAGCTTCGATTGCGTCGCCTTGCCGGATCCATCGTTACCGTCCAGAACGATAAATTTACCGAGTGTCATGAATTCGATGCTACCATGGTTAAAACATCTACCGCTATGATTGCAAAAAGACAGTCCCAGGAGCATAGTACATCCGGGTTCATAATCCATTACCCACACAGGAGATACTTATGAAAATCGAAGATCTTTCCCATAAACTCATCGAGCTTCCGGGTGGTGGTGAAGTGCTCGTGCTCGATACTGGCGCGACCATCAACCCAGAATCGCAGGCGATGCTCGCGGCGCTCCATAGCCGGTCGCCGGGCGGCATTCGTAGCCACCTTTCGGTTCTGGCTGAAAAGGGCTCCGACAAATTCATGTCCACATTCTATGTAGGGTACGGACACAAATCAGTCGGCGACAATGCTACAACGAGCGTCTTCATCGAGGGCGTTTCGATGCTCGTCGCTAAAGCGGTTCAGGACTTTCCTCTCTACAACGGACAAGAAGTCTCGACCCGTTACGTGGATTTCTCGGCACAGCGATTCATTGATCCGATAGGTACGGTTGCGTCGCACTCTCTTCTCGAACGTTTGCGCACCTTCTATCTCGAGGGACTCAATGTAATGCTCCCAGTGCTTCGTGAGCGGTTTCCGCGAAACACCGACGAGGACGAAAAAGTCTACGAAAAGGCGATCAAGGCAAGGGCATTTGACACCATGCGAGCGTTTTTGCCCGCAGGAGCGGCAACTAATCTCGCCTGGGTCGGCGAGCTTCGACAGTTTGCTGACCGCCTCCCTGTCCTCCGTCATCATCCGCTCGCAGAAGTCCGCGCCGTCGCCGATGCCGCAGAGCGAGCGCTGTTGCAGGCGTTCCCCAGTTCGTTCTCGGACAAGCGTTATGAAGAAACCGAGGCATACCAAGAACTCTGCGGGTGGCTCTACACGTACTATGACGAACCGGACTTCCCCGAGTTCGTCCTGGTCCGCGACGACGTGAATCGTGAGCGTCTTGCCGAATATCGGGAAGCGCTTGTGAAGCGACCGAATAACAAGGTCGAATTACCGTATCCGATACGGGAATGTGGCCTTGCGGAGTTCCGCTTCTTGCTCGACTTCGGCTCGTTCCGAGATATTCAGAGGCACCGCCCCCTGACTATCCGCATGCCGCTCCTGACCGATCGACACGGATTCGAGCCGTGGTATCTCGCAGAACTGCCGGAAGCTCTGCGTGAGAAGGCAAATGAGCTTCTCACACAGTACGTGAGCGACGTGCGCGCTCTCGGCGTCTCACCGGAGATGGTGCAATACTATCTACCGATGGGATTCCGAACGGCTATCCGGATCACGGGAGACCTACGGGCACTCACCTACCTAGTCGAACTTCGTGCAACGAGATTTGTTCATCCAACACTACGTAAACGAGCTCGGCAAATGGCAGAGGTGCTTTCCGATCGGTTCAGTACCGACGGGTTGGTGTTGCACCTCGACACCGATCCAGATCGTTTCGACGTGAAACGAGGAACTCATGATATCGTACGCACCGACTAAGCTTGCTTGGTTTCTGCGGCATCCGAAAGGGTGCCGCGTTTCTTTTTTACTCTCCCTGGCGTACAATTCTTCTCATGGCACTTTCAGACAAAAAAATACTCGAACATAAAAAGGCTGGAACGATTGTTATCGAACCATTTACCCGTAAGAATCTCGCGACCTCAAGCTACGATGTCACGCTCGGCGAGTGGTTTTTTCGGGAACAGCAACCTAAATACAACCATAGTTTATACAACATCTGGAGCAAGGAACACACGGAACATGTGTGGGGTGCAAATAAAGTTGAGCGCGCAGTCATTGCAAAAGAGGCATTCAAAAAGTACAAGTTCGAATGGGACGGGATCAGCCCAAACGATAAAGTCATTATGCTCCGCCCGGGCGAGACAATCCTCGCGCACACGAATGAGTTCATCGGCGGCCGCGACATTGTAACGACGATGATGAAGGCACGTTCCTCTATGGGTCGTAATTTCATCGAAGTATGCAAATGTGCCGGATGGGGTGATGTGGGATACGTTAATCGGTGGACGATGGAGATAACGAACAATTCAAAAAACTATCTGATTCCGTTAGTGGTTGGACGGCGTATTGCACAGATTATCTTTTTCGAGACCGGTTCTATTTTAAAAAATGATTACACGAACACTGGTAAATACCAGGCCTCACGTGATATCCAACAACTGAAAAAATCATGGGGGGCCGACAGCGATGCTTTCGAAATTATGGGCCGACAGCGATATCAAGAAGAAAAAGAAATCATGACTGTCGGTATGTTCATCAGTCTTATCGCCGCCATCGGGAAGAATCGGGAGCTCGGGAAGGGCGGGAAGCTCCTGTGGCATATCCCCGAGGATATGCGGCGATTTAAGGCGCTTACGACCGGACATCCGGTCATTATGGGGCGCAAGACGTGGGAGTCGCTACCGGAAAAATTTCGGCCGTTACCGGGCAGAACAAATATCGTTGTAACGCGTCAGAACGGCTACAAAGCGCCCGGTGCTACTGTGACCGATTCGTTTGAGAACGCGCGCGCCGTTGCGGCGCGCGCGGACAGCGCTAATGAAATTTTTGTTATCGGCGGCGGCGAGCTCTACGCCGCCGCCCTGCCTCACGCGACGCGCCTCTATCTCACGCTCATTGACGCCACTGCCGAGGCTGACACATTCTTCCCACCGTATGAGAATGACTTCACGATTGTAAAAGACGAGAGCGGCTCAGGCGAGCCGCCGCACCGATTCCTCACACTTGAACGGAAATAAAAAACGCGCAGTGACCGTTGCGCGTTTCAAGTTCAAACATAGTTTCGAGAGAAGAACTCGGCGATGTCGGTCGCGAGTCTTTCTCCCTGCTCCTTATTTTCTCGTTTGCGGAACATCGAGGACACTTCTATCTGGATTGCGTTGATGCTGTACCGCCCTGCATACCAGCGTGTCGTGTGGCCAGCGCTGTACGGGTCGCCCTGCGGGATTATTGGCTTCTCGCCAGGAAGAAAAACCCTGTAGCCGCGTTCCTCTATAAACTTGGCGAATGCACGGTCAACTTCCCCATGATGGATGCTTGACCGATTTGCCGTACCAAGAATCAAGTCGTACCCTTCTGGTGGAGCAATTCCGGGCTGTTTCCCGAAACCATGCAGGTCGACGAACAATACTCGTTGCGCGCCAAACGCCGTTATTGAGCGCTCGACCAGTTGACAGAGCTCTCTGTGATAGTGCCGATATACGCTAATGAGCCGCCGGTCCTCAAGCGCGGTCTGCCCGAGAATGTCTGAATCCAGATTGTTATCGGATGGCAATTCACGATTCGCATCTATATACGCACGCGCCATCAAGAAACGGACCGCATCGACTCTCGTTCCTAAGCGAAGACATTTTTGTACGACATCGTTAGCAATCGGCCACACATGGACATCACGGCCATGCCATCCGTGCTTGCGTTCTTGAAACAGGTCCGAGAAGTCGTTTTTTATGAGTCCGTCGTGCGGGACTGCCAATATCACGCGTGCGGGCTCTTGATGAGAAAGAACAATTGAGAAAGTGCTGTTGGTGATGGTTAAGCCAGAATCAAGAGTAATCATCGGTCCCTCCTGTGGTTGTGATTTGATGGAGAACACTCATTGAATGCGGGCGAACTGCTCCGTAAATTATGAAAAGCTAGACCAAGTGTGTATGAGAGAGGTTTGAAGCATGATAAGAATTTATTTCACATCAATCCCCATTGAGCGGGCGGTGCCCGCGATGATGCGGCCGGCGGCCTCGGGGTCGTTCGCATTTAGGTCCGGCATCTTCTCTTCCACAATCGTCGCTATTTGCGCCTTCGTAATCGTCCCGACCTTCTCCTCCTTGGCCTTGCCCGAGCCCTTCTCCAGCCCGAGTGCCTTGAGGATGAGACGGGAAGCCGGCGGGTTCTTCATAATGAAAGTGAAGGAGCGGTCGTCGTAGACCGAGAGCTCTATCGGGATGATGGTTCCCTTCTTGTCCTGCGTGGCGGCGTTAAATTGGGTCACGAACTGGCCGATGTTCACTCCTGCGGGGCCGAGTGCCGTGCCGACCGGCGGGGCGGGCGTCGCCGCCCCGCCCGGGATCTGTAATTTGATTTTCTTGACCACGGTTGCCATAAGTTCCTAAAAGTTACCCTATTTTAATAATTTTGTAAATCAGAAGTACGAATATCGAAATTCGAAACAATATCTAAATTCTAATTTTCTAATTTTGAATTTGTTTCGTGCTTCGTGCTTCGGATTTGTTGTTTAGCGAGACTTTTTACAGTTTCCGAATCTGTAAAAAGTCGAGCTCCACCGGCGTCTCGCGCCCGAACATTGACACCATCACCTTCACCTTTCCGCGGTCTTCGTCTATCTCGCCCACCTTGCCCTCCAAGTCCTTGAAGGGGCCGTCCGCGATAACGACTTGGTCGTCCTTCACGAGGTCAATGCGGTGCTTCGGCGCCTCCGCCGTCATGCGCTTCATCAGCGTGGCGACCTCTGACTCCTCCATTGGGACCGGCGTGTTGCCCGAGCCGACGAAGCCTGTCACCCGCGGCGTGTTGCGCACCACGAACCACGAGTCGTCGTCTACAATCATCCGCACGAGGATGTAGCCGGGATAAATTTTTTCCTCTTCCACGACGCGCTTCCCGCCCTTCACGCGAATCTTCTTCTCAGTCGGGACGACGACGTCAAATATCTTCCCTTCCATACCGAGCGACTCTATGCGCTGTTTGAGGTTGCGCTCCACGGCGTTCTCGTAGCCGGCGTAGGTGTGGATGGTGTACCAGCG